>Ga0315913_1002610_pt1 | contig 21303 bp, 15 predicted proteins | sample MpolsnodulesMG_FD_207736 | JGI IMG/M metagenome (GOLD analysis project Ga0315913, IMG submission 207736) | Medicago polymorpha root nodule microbial communities from Los Angeles, California, United States - small nodules | ecosystem: Host-associated > Plants > Roots > Nodule | place: USA... | reverse complement strand
CAAAAATAATGAGATTTGATCTTCAAGATTTTCCCTTAATTTCTTCACCCTAGCCCTTGTCATGGGGCCACCAACTCCTTTGATATCAACTTGTCGACTCTTGTAACTCGTTCCTTGATCCTCATTACAACCACATTTTGTGAAGAATATTAAACAACTGCTGTTTCAATTGCTGTTGTATTCTGAATTCTTAAATGCAGTTTCTCTGTTGCGTAAACTTGACTTGTGTTGCCTTTTAAAACAAAGGGTGGAGGATCATGTTTGCTAGGTTTGTCTGAGTGGAGATTTTTATTTTTCCTTCATAGCTCCCACCAAATCCAGCAGGATATATAGTATTTGGTAGGCATACAGCAGTCTCGATTACTTCCCAAGTGATCCTAAAGGAAAAAAAATGTTTGTTAGACCGGCTGTACCGGGATATAGATTTTAACCTTGTTGTCTCGTCCTATCTTTAGATATGACGTGGTTACAACTGTTGAATGAGTCTAGCCTGATATAGTCTAAAGAATGTTTCCAAAATATAATATGCAACTTCTCACCTTGAATCTCCATGGATGTTTGCAGGCTAAGCCCCATGTCATATTTCACAGGAGTGCTTACACAAGCTGCATAGCTAACAAATTTAGCGGGTATTCTGTGGCCGAAAAAAGTAAAATAGAAGGGGAGGTTTTTTTTGGAGTCAACCATATGTTATATTAGCGATGCTGTTCATTACCTAACAGGGGCAAATGAGAGCTGTTTGAATGCTCTGTATGGTTGGCTGTTTCCGTTCCTATAATTTTTAGTTAGTATCAAAATATTGGTAGGTAGGAAATTCGCTATTTATTTATATTTACTGCCGCCCAAGGTTATAAACTTCATATCAGCTGTGGTATTTACTCCGCAATTTTGTATTCTTTAATTATTCACAGCTTGTATGTTGTGTATTATTCATCAAAGATAAGTTGAACTTCTATATCTCCAAACCATTTTTTTTTGGTCAAGATCTCCAAACCAATTTTAAATACGAGAATTGTGGAAATGTTTTTCTTTTTGCTGCTTACTGATTTATTATTTATTATATATTGTCATATTAATAATTTAATATTACTCAAATGAAATAAACAGAGCTTTCTCTCCCCTCTGCTGTACTCATGGCTTACATTTTTATCAACTGTTGTCTACTTTGAGCTATGCTCAATTTCCTTCTACTTTTTTTTTTTTTACAACAACAAATCATTTCATTTCTATTGTCAAAAAAAAAAAATCATTTCATTTAGGAATAAACATCAATTAAGCAATGCGATGTAAATTATACTTTAACGATTGTACAAATATAAAAATGGCACATTTAATCTTAATATTATAGATAGTTTTGATTCAGAACAGCAAAATTCCTATCGACTTAATTATTGGCCCTTCTAATATTAAGACTTCAACGATTATACAAATATAAAAATGGCACATTTAATCTTAATATTAGAATTTATAGATAGTTTTGATTCAGAACAAAATGAGAATAAATATAGAAAAAGAATTCACCTGAAAAGAATTTAATAAATTAGGAAAAAATAACTGAATTTGATTTATTTAAAAATATTAATTTTATGTATCAATTGAAATTTATTGAAAAAAAAGTATCAATTGGAATTAAAAAAGCAAACTAAACATTTAAATTTATTCCACCTTTTGTTACTACATATTAAGCATCCGCAAGAGGTATTTGAATTTAGGTACGCTGTCTATCCACCAACAACAATCAACTTATCCTTGAGCAATATTCCACATTTCATATTGAGAAAGCATTTAAAAAAACAACTTAAATAAGTTTATTGAGAAGTGTTTATGCATAAGTTCAAAGAAAAATTTCACATAACCTCTTGCATAAACGTTTATACTTTGTATCATAAGCTCTTTCAAGCACCACACTGTTACACAAATGATCTTATGATACAAAGAGATAGAGAGAGGAGTATAAACGTTTATGTAACACCACGTTAGTTCTGTATATTTTATTTTTTTTATAATATTTGTTATTTTGATTATTTTATTTTTATGTTGTAGATAATTCCTAATCAGACTATTAATGTTTTTAATCAATATATACTTTAAAAATAAAACTAAACATGCTGATTGAAAAAAATTATTCCCAAAACTTTAACGATTATACAAATATGAAAATAGGACATTTAATCTAAATACTGTTTTAATTGCAGAGCAAAATGAGAATAAACGTATAAGAAGGGACTTCAAAAACTCATTTCCAAGTACTACATGTAGATTCAAGTGCAACTATAAAGCATTCCTGAAAAGAATTTAATAATTAGGAATAAATAACAGATTTTGATATATTTAAAAAATATTAATTCCTGGGATCAAGAAAGCAAACTGAACACTTAAATTTGTCCCGTCTTGTTACTACTAAACGAACACCAGTAATTATAATTGGCAAGAAGGCATGTAACTGTGGTGGAGAGCTAAGCTACACTTAAAATTAAACAACCCTGTTCTTTACTAAATAATGTTGCTATTCTCATAAACATCTAATAATTTACTAAAAAAATCATCAACAATCTCATCAAAAACAAAAACCCTCTTTTCATACTCAACTTCATCAACTTTCGGTGCTAAATAGTGTTTCTATTCTCATAAACATAACACTGATTTAGTAAAAACTCACAATCTCATCAAAAACAAAAATTTGCAAATAATAAAATAAACAATATTGTCAATTGTAGATCATCGAAACTATTGGTTTGTTCAAATTTTACTTTGCTCCAGTGCCATAGCACTGCTATACCAACTATTTAACAGCACTTGTTAATATCACATTCACATCGTAGAATAATAGCAATTTGTTCAAATTCTTCAACTCTATAGCAGCTATTTGACAATAAAACAAATTCACATGAAATACAAACATTGAATCAAGTAACCAACAAAAACTCAAGGAATCATTAATATAACATAAACCATGAATAATTGAACAAATATAGCAACCACTCTGAGAGAGCAAATAACAAATCAGAAGGCACAGTTTTCTTCTAGGCAAACTTCCAACCAACAGCAATCAACTCACCACTCAGCAACATTCCACATTTCATATTGCGTAAGTGTTTATGCATAAGTTGTTCAAAGAAAATTTTCACATAACCGCTACATAAACGTTTATACTTTTATACCAAAGCTCTTTCAAACACCACACTGTTACGCAAGTGCTTAGATAGTTAGATCATAAAAGTATAGGATAAACCAATTTAAGCTCTTTGAAATGCCCTTAAAGTGCATTGGTCAATCTGCTATTTGGCTGTGAGCCACAAGAATACATGAAATCCAAAAAACACAATCACTCTAAAAATGTGCATATTGCACGACCAAGACTGAACAAGCGATAGCAAAACAGCAGATGTCTAATATTTTCAACCTAAAAAACCTGATACTAAATTATTGGATTAGCACTAATTACTCTATGAAGAGGATATGAGTAGCATTTGAAGTGCTTTCCTACATTAGTTGAAATTTTCCTCGACATCCTCCTTTACAGCTGAATGTGGATTTGCAGCTGAAGGACTTTTCAAAATAAATGGAGAAACCATTATCCCACTTTCTATAAGCTTCATTTGGATCATACCTACAAAACAATTAATGGAGAAACCAAAATTTAGTAAACAACCACATATCCATGATGCAGAAATCAGTTAAACCCATGAATAAAGATTTTAAATCCTCTCTCTTAATATACTAATAAGAGAGAAAAATCGTGTTACGAGAGGGATAATCGCATTGATTTTTTTTATTAAATTGATCACTAAAAAAATCCATTCTTCTCACAACAGGACTTTCTCCTATATAAATGATTAGCAAAGAAAACTAAGTTACCAAAATGAAAACCAAGTGCTCCTGCCTTTACTGAAGATAGCGCCATATTCCTTGCTCGGGAACGGATCGATCCTGGCGCTAACATAAATAGAAAAAGATACATTAACAAATTAATTTTATGACATTTCAACCTAAAGAATCATTTCACATTAGAGTGTACATTAAGTATGATTTCTTACTCACGAAACCTCGAGCTCCGAAAATGAGTGATGCAGCTGCCATAACATTGAAAGGCTCATCCACACCTAGCTTCAACGAAAGCAGATTTTGTATGCCAACATATGAAGCAAAGGAAATTACATGTCCTACTAAGTCTTTATTCATTGTCTCTTGTAGCACTAATCCTCAAAAATCAAATAACAGTGTTAAACTTCTCATCTAACATAATCATTTAATTTTCAATATTTTTCCAAAAACTTGCATTTTCCAAAATGCTCAAAAACGAAATTTTCTTTTAGAAGTATAAATATATCAACCTGATCTATCACTTTCGTAAAGGAAAACGAAACAACACAAAAGATAGGGAGAATTTTCAAGATTACCTTCGGTAGAGATGATTCTAATCTAATGCAAAGGTGTAAGTAACTCCTAGTTAGCTTGAAGTCAAAGATTAAGGAAGAAATTTGAGGAAAAATGATGAGGGATGATGAACAGCATGTACAAAGAGAGAGAGAGAGGAGTGACGGCTAAGTAGCCTGCTGCACCATTTGAGGAAAATCGTAACAAACACCAACTTTCAGTGCTTCATTCCTATTTCCCTATGTAGTATGCGTTTCTCTCATGCATTTACTACCTATGAGTTTTTTTAAATTAAAATGAAGTATATACTAAAAATAATTAAATAATTTTGGCAAGGACATGAACTTTTTATAGAGATTAAAAACACATCTCTTAGGTGAGAGAAGTGTAACTATATTTATGATCACATAAATTTGTATTACAAACAGTGTCTTAAAATCTAGACCGGTGATCGACTTGATCAAGTCATTGGATTGTTGTGGGTCACTGGTCCGTCCGACCGCATGACTGTTGACTCCTGGTGTATATAAAACTTAATAAAAGTTATTCAATAAAAAAATTAATAAAATTTCATACATTTAAAAATTCACATAAGCTTTTCCTCATCATTATTTGGTTCACATATTTTTTTAAAGGAATTCACACACACATATTTATTATGTACTCCATAATATTTTTTTTGAACAAGTATGTACTCAATAATATTACAATTTTTTAAAGTTATTATTGCAACATATTCTAATATACGTAAAAAAACCATTGTTTTTAACTAAACAATGAATATATATACATAACTCAATTTCACAATAACAAGAAAAAAAGTTAACCTATCAAATAAGAAAAAAGTAGCAATATAAGCTATCAATACATGAAGATGGTTATATTTATATACAAAGGATTTCAAAGAGGGAAAAAAAATGACAAATTAGTAGTTAATTTAGTTTTTGGTTAGGCTTAATTATTTCGATTGATTAAAATTATGGAGATGGAACTTTTTTTAAGCATGTCTAGTTGGCCGAGTGGTCATCAGGGTTCACCGGTTCGACCAGTCACCCGTCCGGGTTAGAGCGGGGCACACTGGTTTTCTTGCATATACAGTATGTTATCTAGACCGAACCAGACATCCCTCCGGTTCTCTGTTAGACCGATCCGACCGACCGGTTTGGTTCGGGTTTTAAAACAATGATTACAAACTACAAATTTATTGAAACGTGGTAAATTAAACCAATTCGACATTTGAGATCTGGTCAAACCAAATAAGCTAGTCTCTTTGCGCATAGTATAGAATTAAAGTTTAAAGTCTAATTATGAGGTGTGTTCACATTTCTTTTGTTTTTCTAGGAAGATGTGTGTTCACATTTAGGCTTTGTTTGAATAGATGGAACAAAACGGAGTAGAGCTAAATGAAGTTAGATGAAATGGAACAAACCCTTTGTTCGATTGTTTGGGTATTTTACGACGGAGAGTAACAAATTTCTCATTCCAATATTTGGAAAATGGATAGAATTGAATGAGTTGTGACATTTTCATTCTATTTTTACCCTTATTTTAAAAATATCATAATATAGAATTAGAACATACTATTTTTTTTTATAAAAAAATGAAATAATGTACAGTGGAATATGAATATTGTGACTTAAATTTCTGTTTTAATCTCATTGTATATATGCAACATTGAAAATCAGACACGGTGTTTTATTCTTTTCTTGATCTCGAGTCGTTATCTCAAATAAAAGTAAAAACATCAAATATGGAGCATGATGATGATAGCAGCGTGTATATATTATCAAAAATTGTTGCGTGAAGTGCAATAAGCACAAAAACGAATAATTTAGGAAGAACGAGTTTAGAGATAATTGGAAAGATGATAAAAGATAACGATAAAAACAGTTATTTTAAGAATTAAAAAAAAAAAAATGAAAAGATGATTCCATTCCTCCTAAATTGGATGGAACAAACAAAAAATGTGAGTAAATAAATGGTAGTATGTGATGGAATGCATTTTATTCTATTCAATTCCATTCCATTTCATTATTATTATTTTTTTAAAAACCAAGCACGAGAAGAAAAAAAGAACATGGGATAAATATATATCCACTCACATATTAAAAACACAAGAAAAATATTCATCACCGATAAATATAAAAAAAATACAGGGCATATATTTATCAACAATAAATAAATAAAAAATAGGATACACTTTTTCAACGATGAATGTAAAAAATACACAACAAATATTTTTCACATATTAATATAAAAAAGCACGGAAAAAACTTGTTCCTGATAAAAAAAATAAATAATACGAGACAAATATTCCTTACTGAAAAATATAAAAAAATAAACATTTGACAAATTTTTGTTACTGATAGATATAAAAAAGAAACACAAACAATTCTAATACACCAACTAGTTTTTTTTCTTTCACAATTCAAGATTTTCACGCTATCCTTTTCGAAATTAGTCACTAAAAATGTCATTTGAGAGTACATTTCACAGACAGAACAACATTTAATCACAAATTAACTGAATACTCTCCCACACTTTGACATGCAGCCCGTGCTGCTTAGCATAGGTTGTTGCTAGTTTATTGAATAATAAGTGTTTATGTATAAGTTGTTCAAAGAAAAATTTCACATAACCTCTACATTTACGTTTATTCTTGATACCATAAGCTCTTTCAACCACACCTGTTACACAAGTGTTTAGATTACAAAAGTATAGTATAAACCCAATTAAGCTTCTTTCAAATGCCCTTAAAGTGCATTGATTTCCTTCTCGTTTTGGCTGTGGGCCACAAGAATATATGAAATCAAAAAACAGATGCACTCTAAAAATATGTATGCTACTTGTACGACCAAGACTTAAGACGTGCTAGCAAAATAACAGATGGGCTAGTAAGCTCAACTGCAAAAACCTGACGCTAAATAACTGAATTAGCACTAGTTTTCCTATGAAGAGGAGGATATTCATATGAGCAACATTTGAAGTGTTTTCCCCATTGTCCAACACATGATTACCCCCTTCTCTGAGAAAATAAAAATGATAAGGGGAGCGAGGGGTATGATATCACACCTAACAACAGCTTTCTTTCATTTTTTGTTTAAATTTTCTTCAAGTCGCTCAATTGCAGCACTAACACCACCCTTTACTTCTCGCTGATCTGAATATGCAGCCAGATTCTCTTCATTAGCTATTTCTACCATCTTCAAATGGATCCAACCTACCAAACAATTAATGGAGAAACCAAAATTTAGTAAATAGCCACATGTCCATTATGCACACATAAGTTAAACACTTGGTTAACGGTTTTGGATCAACTCCTTTTACTTACTTAACAGGACAGAAAAATCCTGTTGAGAGAGAGAGAGGATCACACTAATTTTTTATTAAATTCTCATAACAGGACTTTCTCCTATTAGTGATTAGCAAAGAAAAATATCGAGAAATAATACCAAGAGGAAAACAAAATGCTGCTCCCAGTACTGATCCTAGTGCCATATTCCTTGCTCGCCAACGGAGCGATCCTGGCACTAACATAAACGAAAAACAATACATTAACAAAGTAATTTTATGACATGTAACCATTTTTCCCTTTATATTTCAGCCTAAAGAATCCTTTCACAAGATAGAGAAAAAAGGGCATGTTGAAATATCAAAATAGAGCAGTAAATTGTTTTTCTCATACAGCATAGGTAACATTAGAGTCTACATTAAGTATGATTTCTTACATATTAAACCAAAAGCTGAAGCAGTGGCTGATCCAGCTCCCACAACATTGAAAACATCATGCACACCTCGCTTCTCCGCAAGCAGATTTTGTATGTTATAAAATGCAGCAGTGAACATTCCAAGTCGTACCCCTCCAACTAGCGCGCCTCGTGTAACTCGAATGAACCGTTTCTCCATTGCATCTCTCATCAATCGATATTGTGCTCGTTTGTCTTCTGTGCTCCCAAGTTTCAACATCACTTCTGCATCTTTGCTCTGTTGAAACATCCCATATGATTCCACAGTTGTTTGTGATAAGATAGACAAGCAATGTTGATATAAACATAATTGGGCAGAAACAGAATGTAAAATCAACTATCATGTTTGTGAAGGTAGTTCTTTTTCTATCTTATCATATGTTTGTAAAGGCTGAGATAGGTTTTAACCATTATAATGGATGTAAAGTATGTAAACATATTGCACTAAAATTCTACATTTAGTATTTGATTTTGTTTTTGAGAAAGACTTTGTTTTGCAACCATTGCACAATTACAAAGAGGAAGAGTGATTAGCTCTTAAGCAAAACAGAAATACGGCGTAAAGAAAACAATTAAAATGTGTAGCTCATGAAAGTGGCAGAAAATAAAAATAAAACTTCACACTGGATGTTTAGAAGATCTTTAACACTTATACGGAACAGAAGAAGGAAGCAATTTAAAGAAAAGAACTGGCTCAGTCATCCTTTTCTAAGAAGTGTTGCTCCAAACACGAGGGGAAATGGAAGCAGAGTAAAGAAAAACAAAGTAAAACCAACAAATCAAAACAACCTGTGTCTTGATTAGTTTAGATTCTTAAACTATACAAGCACAAATTTATGCCAAATCTGTTAAAGGATTTGGATAATCTTTGTGACTTCCTCGTGGGCTTTCACCTAATAATGGGTTTGTACCTACTTTCTTACATTACTAGTTCTACGAAATTCTCAACAATAAACAAGGGTTAAGCAAAACGTCTACGTTACTTACCTTTTTGTTTCTGTTTTAGCATACACGATATAAAATATTATATGCCGGAGTACAAGTACAATTAAACTTTAACAGTTTCTTACTTCTTATATAATGAAGAGGTTACTAGTCTTATAATCAACATCTAGTCATAACCCTAGTGTTAAACTTCTCATCATGGCCACATCTAACAATAAGCAAACCAAAATCACAAAAAAAAACTATAGAATATGTAATTCTATCCTTAAAAAAGGATCTATACTTGCACTAAGGTCTGTACTTATAAATTTTAATGAACTTTTCCACTTTGAACATAATACACGATGAGCATGTTTGAATTAGCATATTTGAGCTTATTTAGTGACATAAACACTTGTGATATTGTTTGGGAGAACATATGTACATAAGTTGTTTTCAGCTTATTCCCATAAGTTTTACAGGATAACTTATACGAAAACAATTTGACTTTAATTTATCTCTGGTGAAAGAAATAGCTTATAATAAGTGCTTATGGCTATAAGCAGCAAATTAAGTTGTTCCTACGAGATTTCTAACAAATAAATACACAATATAAGGTGAGAAACTTACAACAGAAGAAGAAGCCTCCCTGCTACCGCCATATAACATGCCTGCAAATACGGAAATAACAGTTGGAGGTCCCCAATTAACCATACCAGGTAATCTTTGAGAATCCTGATTAACGAAAGTATTAGAATATCATTGAAATTAAACATCTGAATAATGCAAGTAATCATCCTAAGTTAAAAAGAAAACTGAAAATGGAATGAAGAATTTGGTACATTTAGGACGGTGGCTTCTGATGAGTTGTCAGTGGCTTCCATTGTAGGAGGCGCGGGAAAATCCACCGAATGGAAATGAGATTTGGAAACGATAGAAAATTTGAATAGGACTCCACCGATCTAAGAAATTGATTCGGTGTGTTATGTGTATGCTGGTGGGCTCGGACGATTACACTTGCACCGCCGTCGAATCTTTCTCAGTCACGGAATAAATGTTAGGTCCACTGGTAAAAATAATTAAAGTCCCGATCTTGTGTCCTCACTCTATAATTTATTTTTATAAAATTTTATGTGAAATATTATTATTTTAAACTAGGGTTAAGATGATCACCGATGTGTTTTGTCTTTTTTATATTGGTAAAGAACCATAAATAGTTTAAAAAAATAAAAGGTTTGAGAAGGGAATGGTAAAATTGGAAGAAGATAAATTTTCTAAATTTGATCACTCTCACTAATTGTGGAACTAGCCAAATGGTAATACGTGATAAGAGAAGTGCTATATTAAGCAAAATAATTTACCACGAAAGGATCCGATGAAAAAATTAACCAATGGGAAATCAGTATTCGGCAGAAATCAAAGAAAGTTTGAAGTCAAATAAATAGGGGTAAGTGAAATACAAGTCGAGACCAATTCGTGATAGACCGAAGATTAGCGAAAATCCTATTAATATGCTCAAGTGATATTCATATTTTGTTCTTTTCATATTGTTCACTAAACAATAATGGGCATGGTGCAAGACACTAGTTTTTTAGAGAGAAAAACTTCACTTTATTTTTTTAAGTTCTCTCTTTTTCATTTATCGAATTAGAGTGATTTTAGGTCATTTTAGGACTTTGTATTTTTTTCCTTTTTTCAATCTAAATAAGTGGCTTTTTCATTTATATAAGTTTTTGTATTGTGTTTTTTCGTGATTTCGTCGGTTGAGTGTGACGTTGTATTGTTCGTCGTCTTACATGGTGTTGTTTGATTTTGTGTCTTGTTGCAGTGTTCATTTGATTCCTATTGAAATTTTGACTTCAATCAATTACAGATTCAATCAATAACTTGAACATCAGCATTGCAGATCCGGAAGCATGAGAATTCTGATATCTTAATTTATCATATTATTTGTAGGCATTTGGTCGTTGTGTGTTTGTTCGGAGATTCACTTTTACGTTTTTAGCGATGCTGACTATGTTATTGTATTTGATGTACTCTATTATTGGAATGAATGAATATCGTTTTGTTTTTGTAAAAAAATGTAGTCTAATGGTTATGATTCACTTTTGTAATGTAAATAAGTGGGGTGTCTGAGGTTGGAACCCGACTTTTGAAAGCTCATGGAGAGAAGTGATATTCATATAATCCATTCCATTTTTATTATATTTATTAAAAATCAAATAAAATGACTTAACATGCTGGACCTTTTAAAAATGATAGTGTATCTCTGAAAAATGGTCTATATGAGATTAGGGGGTTTGAAGTTTTTGGACTTTTATTTTAATCAGTTGAAAACCAAACTTTAAAATTTAAACCACCTCTACAGACTAAACATAAAATATATAGTATATAGTATGTATTGTAATTTTATAAATATTATAAAAAGTTTACATATGATTCTAAAGCAACCTATAGTTCACCTTATCAACCCAGAAAAGCATATTAAAGTGAAGCAAGAATTTCAAAAGCTGCATAAATGTCTACTAAAGCAGAAGAAAAAGAAAACACCAATGATTCAACAGGTCCCAACAAAAAGTGAAGGAAAACCCATCCACAATCAAACTAGAGATTCCTCAATATTACAACACCACGTGAAAATAAAGCTACTCCAACTAAAATATCATCCCCAACACCAATAAATTTGCACACTCATCAAATAACCAAATCAAAGCAAAATATCATCACAGACAATGCCCAAATTCTTCACTACCCTCCATCAACTGATCATTATATTATCAATAGCATATATAATCATCCCTTCAAGTTGTTCTAACAACACATGTAGATCATATTGTGGAAACATCACAATTGATTACCCATTTGCCCTCCAAAATGGATGTGGCCACCCAGGTTTCCGTGACTTACTCTTCTGCATAAACAATGTTCTCATGTTCCACGTAACCTCAGGTTCCTACAGAGTCCTACAAATAGATTACGCATACCAAGCTCTCACACTTCACGAGCCACACATGTCTACGTGCGAAACACTAGTCCTAGGAACCAAAGGCAACGGTTTCTTTGTCGAACCGTGGCGGTCCCCATATATGAACCCAACACCCGACAACGTTTTCATGCTTATATCTTGTTCACCTCGTTCACCTTTGTTTCAAGGCTTCCCTGATAAACATTTGCCATGCAGAAATGTTTCTGGTATGGGATGTGAAGAGTATTATGGTTGTCCTGCTTGGAATATGATGGGTCATAAAAGAATGGGCTTTTCTTCGTTTTTTGGGTCTGGCCCACCTGAGTGTTGTGCTGTGTCTTATGAAGCTATTAAGGGGATTAATCTAAGTAAACTTGAGTGTGAAGGGTATAGTAGTGCTTATAGTGTTGCACCTTTGAAGGTTGATGGACCTAGTGATTGGGCTTATGGGATACGTGTGAGGTATTCTGTTCAAGGAAGTGATGAGTTTTGTGGTGCTTGTCAGGCTACTGGTGGTAGTTGTGGGTATGGTTCTGATGGGATTAGACAAGTTTGTATGTGTGGAAACTTTAATTCAACTTCAAATTGTGACTCAGCAGGTTAGTAAGTTTTTCAAGATTCTATCAATTTTTTAAGTTATTTTAAAGAATGAATACTATTGTCCGTGTGTCTTAACCAGGAGAATGAGCTCTCTGGTAATTTAGAATAGAGTTAAGTAAAGTCCAACCAAATATTGTTTCGCAATTTGAACTAGGGTTCGCTCGAAAAAGACCACCTTTAGCTGGAGCTAATTAACTTTGAGCCCCGATGATAAATAATATCAATTATATATGGATCATGATAAATAAAGAGTTAATAATACTATATATACATGCATAATATAAATTATGAATGTTTCTATGTTATAGTGACTATTTTTCTGCATATTTTACAGTGGCCTTATTATCATCGGGAGCAAGAAGGCCTATGAGGTTGAAAATGTTTGCAGGTACGTAATTTGCTATTTCATTGCTTTGTTTTATTTTCAAAAGCAAAACGATTTCATTACTTTGTTAATTAGGCTGGTTTATGATGTATATTTTCAAAATGGCAGTGGTGATCCTATTCCTTAATTGAAAGATGTTGTGTATTATAGTAAACATGTTGTTTTTCTTTCTTTTCCATTTTAGCAAATCAAATGCAAATTAGGGCGTGATTCATGAATCATATGTAACTTTTCTTTTTGGGCAGGACATTTGGCCTATATACTAGCATGGATGACAGCCTGCTGGATTTGAAAAGTACCAAGAAGAATGGCATAGTATGCGAGACTATCACCATAAACTGGGCCATGTATTGTATCTTGTACATGCCTTTTTTTGGGTGGAAGAACATGCACATATATAAATATAATGAGTGAAAAGAGTGTTTTGATCTGTATTCCCTAGGAAAAAAATTGAAAAATATTTTCCTACACAAATGATAATTATCAGTTGTCTAGCCATATCCCTAACCTTATTATTTACACACAAATGATCACGAGTTGAGAACAAAGTATTCAATTTGTGGATAGGGACTTTCCTACTTTGACAGTCATCAGTTCCACATAATTTTATCATCTTATATGTATACATCTCAAGGGTTCACATGCCGGTTTGGTTCGGTTTTGAGTGAAATCACTTAAACCGATCTAAAGTATACAAATTGGTTTCGGTTGGATTTACATGTCTTTTGGATAGTCCATAACGAACCAAACCGATAAACAACTTGGGGCGGATCGATCGAGTTTACTAAAAACAAATGGACAAAAATATTTAAGAACTTTGCCAAATATAAACATAAGAAAATTATAAAATTTAAACACTTCCATAGCCATAGATACGCCAAATGTATTATAATATAAAGCCAAAATATTAAAACTTCCAAAATAAAGGATAACGTTTCATGGACACCCTTTTCTCCATACTCACAATGTACCACCCCCATGTGAGAGTGTGTGAGAGACAATAAATGTGAATTTTGTGTGTGTGTGGGGACCACATGAACACATGTCACAATTGTGTGTGGGTGTACAAGTGGTACATGCCACCTAAGGTGGTATATGTATCACTACTCATAAAATAAATATGAATTTTTTGTGTGTGTGGGGACCACATTGACACATGTCACAATTGTGTGTGGATGTACAAGTGGTACATGCCACCTAAGATGATATATGTATCACTACTCAAAATAAAAACACTTAAAATGTGTTGTCACAAAATTTTATCCTTGAAGGAAAGGTTTCCATCATGAGAATGTTGCCATAAAATTTTATCCTCTTTCCCTCTTAAAGGGATATATATCTTGTCCAGACTTCTTGTAAAGAGGGGTATGCTTGGAGGATACACCGAGGGTTTCTTGTTTTCTAATGTTAATATAGGTTCATCAGTTACAAACATAATTGTAACAATTAATATGTAACAGAAAGAATTGAGGTCATAAGAACAAAATTGGGATGAGATAAAAAAAATTGAAGGCGAAATTTGGATGGCATAAGAAAAAATGGAGATTAGGGTTGCATCTACTGTTGTGTCCTCCTAACAAATTATTCATTTCTCTAACAAATCCATAAATAAACTGTAAACTCATAATTTGTGTGATGATTATAATTTTCAAAAACTTATTTGATTGACTATGTCGTTTGTTACTGTTTATTTTTCAATTTTGTTAAACAACATTTGTAAAATTGATTTTAAAAAAAATAAATGTCATCACATTTAATCAATGCCACTCTATTTTTGGCTCAATGTAATAATCAACCTAATGACTTAAAATTTTGATGTACCGTAGACCAACAGCGAAATGGTCCAAAGTAGCATTGTCCCCAAATAAATGTGTTAAAGATGAAAGACAAACAAAAACATAGTATTGTTTGTTTGGCAGGGTACGATGCATTACCTGTAACTACTTTATACCGGTAACCCAAATAAGGAATAAAATAAAATCTAAGCCAGTTCATTAATTCTACCATTAATAATCATAATCATATTCTCTCTAATGATCGTTTTTCTCTCTTATCTAACTGCAAATAAGAAGAATCTAAAATGATCATTATGTATGTTATAAAATTAACGAAGAAAACTATTCACCTGAGGGTTGGTAACCGTCTCTCCCAATCTACCTCTATGGTGGATTAAACCCAAAAAAATATCATGATGAAACCAAAACGAAGTAACAATCCCTTTATTGAATCCAAATAACCATATCTTAGTTTTCATTTTTCATTTCTCCAACATAGAAAAAAAGAAACATCAATCATTCATTTCCTAATCTGTTTTGTTTTGATTAAAAACGTGACGATTAGGAAATTGAAATAGATACATATAAGAAATGAAAAATTTCCACATTTTATGTGGAATCATAATATCCTCATTGTTATCATATGTGACATGCTTCGACGGTGCAATAAACGAAGCTGGTCTAACATGTGGGTCTTATCAATACCCTAATGATGGTAATGGTAACAATCACAAGTTGAAGCAAAACTTGATGGTTGTAATGGACGCTGTCTCATTTCAGGTGAAAGAACAAGGGTGGGGAGCACAAACATTAGTTGGTAATTGGCATCCAATGTATGCATTAGGCCAATGTCAACGCGATCTTGATCCGACACAATGCAACATTTGTTTCACCCAAGCGAGACAATTGTTATCGAGGTGCATACCAAAGGTTTCAGGTAGAATTTACCTCGACGGTTGTTTTCTTCGTTATGATAACTACACTTTCTTTGATGAAAGTGTGGATTTAGCGCGTGATACGAAAATATGTGGGTCCATGGAAAGGGGAGAGACGTTGGACGCGAAACATGTTGAGACGGTGATTTTGAAAGTGACCAAGGGTGCTGGGGAACATAAATTTTCTGTTGATGGGGAAGGTGGTGTGTTCGCAATGGCGCAGTGTTGGGAGACCTTGGATAAATTGAGTTGTCAAAAATGTTTGATAGTAGCAGAGAAAAAAGTGCAGGAATGTGTTCCTAGTAATGAGGGTAGAAGCTTATTTACTGGTTGTTTTTTGAGGTATTCAACAAGGAAATTCTATAACAATGTCTATGTTCAAAATGATACATGGGTTGAAATTCCTCTTCCTCGAGGTAGTATTTATCACTTAAACTCTAAATTAGAAGACTTTTTATATACACTAATTATTTTTTTATGGATGCTTATTTTTTTCTTCCCATGTTCTTTGTAGATCAAGGGCATCACAATTTGTGGATAATCATTGCATGTGTAGTATCGGCAATTGTAATCATTTTACTTATCATCCCTGGTGTATGTATGAGCAGGAAGAAAATATCATCACAAGCAAAAAGTAAGTAATACTTAATACTTGATCTAATTAATTAACATTCTAATTATAATGTCACTGATGATCAATCTTCAGGAAATGACAGTATTGACGTGCCACCTAATTTTGCGTACGTAGCTGGTTTCAGTTTTAAGTATGATGTGCTTGAGAAGGGTACAAATTATTTTGATGCTGCAAATAAATTAGGCTTGCATGGAGAAGGAGATGGTTCTGTGTTCAAAGGAACACACCCCTCAGGAAGAATTGTTGCTGTTAAACGTTTGTTTTTTGATACACGACAATGGTCAGATGTGTTATTCAAAGAGGTCAATTTGATTAATGGGATTCAACATAAGAATGTGGTCAAACTTTTGGGGTGTAGTATTGATGGCCCTGAAAGCTTGTTGGTTTATGAATATCTTCCTAATAAAAGTCTTGATCAAATCCTTTCCCGTGAGTACTAGCTAGTCCAATTTTCATATAGACAAATGTTAGTATATAATACTACATTAATTGTTTTGTCAGTGTTTTCTCGTTTATCAGAGTTTGAACTCGGGTCCTTTAAATCCTTTAACCGACAATTCAAATTAGTTGAGCTACTCAACCACCTAACTAGTTAGTCTAATTTCCCTTTTTTATACATTTAAATGATTTATGAGTTTCATTAAAGAGACAAATTATGCAGAAGAATCCGAGTTCAAATCCCGACTGAAACAATCAATAGTTAGACTTTTATGTACCTCTTGGTCGAACTTCGTATTACGACAGCCTCTTACCTTGAACCTTGAGAACTAGAGGGTTAAGAAAAAAAAGTTCCTATACATGCAGCCCTTTCCTCTTAGTTGGACTAAGGGAACTTTGATGTGTTATTTTCATAGTGAAGTTAACTAAGTTTTACAATTCATTCATAATGCTAAAAGTAGTTGTAGTGAAAAATCATGATTCTTATTTGTGCTTTTTGATGTACAGGCACCGACTCAAAAAATGTTCTGACATGGGAGCAACGATTTCAAATCATATGTGGGATAGCTGAGGGCTTAGCATATCTTCATGAGGGATCTGGAACAAAAATTATTCATAGAGACATAAAGTCCAGTAACATTCTACTTGATGAGTCTCTAAATCCAAAAATTGTTGATTTTGGTCTTGCTCTTTGTGTTGCTGAAAATAAATCTCATCTCAACAATGGAAATGCAGGAACACAGTAAGTAGCTTTTTTTGTTCATATCATACATGTAAAGCATAACCTCTTCACTGCTTTACAATTATTAATAATGATAAAGTTCTAATGAATTTCAAATAAATATATACTAGTAAATGTAAAACATAGTTGGTTTGGTCCCAAACTAAAATAAACTGCATATGACAGGGGATATATAGCTCCAGAGTGTCTCAACAAAGGACAACTTACAGAGAAGGCAGATATATATGCTTTTGGTGTTCTGGTTACTGAAATTGTTTGTGGGAAAAATAGCGGTGTTTTTTCACAAGGTTCAAATTTGGTACTCCATAATGTAAGATTTAACTCACTCACACCTTAAATTCTTACTTTGTATTAATGATTCAACAAAACTTAAGTATAGTTTATCAATAAAATATGAGTCATAACCATCATAGAACATCACCTAAGTTTTGTCATTGATGAATTTTGTTAGTAGCTAATAAAATGTTCATGTTATCACTTGATCAGGTGTGGAAGAATTACAAGGCAAACAATATCACAACATCAATTGATCCTGCTCTTCATGGAAAATTTGAGGTAGAAGAAGCATCAAATGCTCTCCAAGCTGCACTTCTTTGTACACAATCATCTCCTACTCTTAGACCATCCATGTCAGAAGTAGTTCAAATGCTTACAAAAAAAGACTACACAATTCCCACCCCAAAACAACAACCATTCCTCAACAACCATTTGAGGAATATGTCAAATGGTCTTGCCAGTACAAGATCATCTTTCCATAGCACCACTAGTTCCTTACCCTCAGGTGATGATACAACGCTACTAGATCATCCATTTTCTTCTTCTGCTAAGTTCAAAACTTCAGGGAGCCCTGATTCAGATATCCATGCAAACATTGTGTTGCCTCAACCAAAGTAGATGATGGAATTCAAATCTCATGAACCATGATGATCAAAGAGGACTTAATAGTACATGATGTATCTATTCTTCTCTTACCATATTTAACAAAGTGTTGAAATGCAAAATCTACTTGTTTGAACAACAATTTGTAAATAGATATAGTTATTGGATATTGATGCAGCTGATTCAATGTTTGAGAGGATAAAATTCTCAAGAGACCCCTCAAGATCAAGAACAAAAAAGGCCTCGAGTAAAACTTATGTGAATTTTAGTAGAGGAGGTGTCCGAAGAGGAGAAATAAACACATGAAATAATTATCCAAAAAATACTAATGGAAAATTAAACTTATAGTGATAATATCACTCCTATTATTAATAAATGGGCATCATGTTTGCTAATAATTGTGAGAAAAAATGGAGTTCAAGTTGATGGTTAAGGTTATAAGCCTACGATGCACAAACGAATCTAATGGCGGAGTTAAAATAAAAAATAACAAAAAATTGACGATGGAAAAAGTAATTACATTTAAAGTCATTATTAGAAAGAGTAGTGATATTTTCACAACCATTTTGGTACAACCTTTGAGACAACTTTGTTGTTCTTTCTTTTCATTGGTCAAAAACAATTGAGAGAAAAAAATGAAGAAAGAGAATAAAAACATAATATGAGTATAAGAGAGATAGTTGTACAAAAGTTGTACCAAATTGATTGTACAAATATCATTTCTCTTTTTCTTTGTGTCTTTGTGCTCTATGTGCATGGCTGGTTAATTGGTTCTCTTATACTCGATGTGTGAGTTTTAAGAGGAAGAAAGTGAATGACATTTGATGAAAAAAAAATTAGTAAGTGGAGAAATATAGAATTTTGAGAAACGAAGGCTTTCAAGTTCATTTTTTTTTCCTTAAAAAAAAGTTCAATTTTTTTTTAATATAAAATCCATGTAATTGTAATGGAAAAGGATTTTAGAAGATTTATATAAATTATTCAATTTAAAAATATATAAATCATAAATATTATTTTATTATTTTCTAAATAAAATACTCTTATAAATGTTTTGAAAAAATTCTCTATTTTCGATTATATTTTCCATCTTAAAGTTCCCTTTTCTCCAAACATCCAAACAATCGGCAGAAAAACAAAGACCCATCAACAAACACTACAAAAAGGATACGTGACTTTCAGTACACATTAGTTTCTTTTTAAGGAACTAGAAGAACAAACAGGCAACGAGCCTTGACAGTGATAGCCCAATATTTTTTTATCATAACAAGCGGTGCATCTAATGCGGTTCATGCTACAAATCCATTGACAGTGAATCAGAATATTTTCATATGTAATGAACACTTCGGTTTAAAAGGAGAGATAGAAACATGAAGGTTCTATTTTACATGAAGGTTCTATTTTACAAGGTTAAAAAGTTAGTTTATACTTTAGAGTGGTACAAGCTCGTTTGATAAAAAAAGTTATGTCTACTAAGAGTGTCTTCACTACGAACTTATAGTTTATTTTATGAGCTTATAACTTATTTTTCAGATGTTATTTTAACATAATTTTTTACATTTCAACACAATTTTTGACCCGAGGATTTTTTTAAATTTATCTAATAATGTTGGAGAGAGTGAGATGAGTGTTATTTATTTTTAGTCAAACTTATTCACATAAACACTCTAGAATTATTACCAATATAATCAAAGGCAAGTCCAAGCGTTATAAACACTACTACTTTTTTTTAGTTAGAAATGCACCTCTTAAGATAAATAGGTGAGATGTTCGAAGATTGAATGACAACCCCAGCATATTATATATAATGTTCGTATTAACTAAACTGAACTTACGATGATTAGACTAGACTACACTACTCCTTCTATCCCGTCTTATAAGCGACCTTTTTGGCCGCATACTTTAAAAAGTTGATATTAAATCTATCTTTTATATAAAAACTAATATGTAGATCTTTCTAATACTGTTAACCATTTATTATTTCATTCTATTTTCTATCTCTCTACAATAAATATGTAAGGGTATTATTGACAAGACAATAACTAATGTTGCATTGAAACTTGAAAGTGACAAGTATTGTGAAACAAAATTATACTCTAAAATGGACAAATATTATGAAACAGTGGGAGTACTCTTTTTTGAGAAAAAAAATAAACAAATAAGGATATTTATTTTTCGTTATTATTTTTCAGTTACCTTTCAATTAATGTATACTATCATATTTTTCAATAACTCTTTTATTCTCATGAAAACAAGTTCCCATAAAAGCATTTTAAAAAAAATGCATTTCTTATTAAACAAGTTCAACCACTTTTTTGAAAAGGGTGTGTATTTTTGTTGTTGTTTACTCTTGAGATAATAGATGGATAAGTTAATTATTTCGTAAAAGAAAAGTAATTTTTTCTTTCACAACGTTTATCCGTTAGAGATTCATAAAAAAGTGCAATGTATTCTCTTCATTCACATTTATATCTAAAAAACAATTTTTTTAGATTTATTAAAAAAACACCTTTTAGCAAGTTAGCATTTGTTAAAAGAAACCAATTAATTTTTATGAAGGTGTCTTTTAACAAAGTTATTACTAAAAAGTGAAAATCACACATTGAAGTGCGGGTTGCTAAAAGACACCTTCATTGGTGGATTCTAGCAAAACCCTTTATTAAATATAGGGTTAAATAAGTTTTTCGTCCTTATACTATATTTGGTTTCCTTAACTAGTGTCTGGGGCACTAGTTGACATTTTCCTTAGTTATTTTATCAATGTATTAAGAGAAATGCTAGCAACACACATTCTAACACACACTTTTCAACATACTCTCTTTGATTGGTTAAAATTCACATGGGACCCACCAATTTTATATGGGACCCACATGATTTGGCGAGACCCATGTGAATTTTAACCAATC
>Ga0315913_1002605_pt1 | contig 21322 bp, 8 predicted proteins | sample MpolsnodulesMG_FD_207736 | JGI IMG/M metagenome (GOLD analysis project Ga0315913, IMG submission 207736) | Medicago polymorpha root nodule microbial communities from Los Angeles, California, United States - small nodules | ecosystem: Host-associated > Plants > Roots > Nodule | place: USA... | reverse complement strand
TATCTTAAGAAAAATGTTGATAAACATGTTTATTGCAATAAGAGAAGTTAATCAATTAATAGATCACAAATATATATCGGACTCAAATGCAATTATGAATTGATGCATGCTTCTAAGAACTAAATGATCTGGATATAGTCAGCCCACCACTAAGGCATCACATAGCAAATGCAAAATGATAATAAGACGTAATTCCCACCACTTAGGCAAACACAATCAAAACAAAATACACACCACAGGCAAATAAAGAGAAAATGCATATACCACATGAAAAGCAACATAATTAGCTTCTCAAAATTCATATCATCACGTTCAGACATAATATTAAAAATTCAAACTTTAATCACTTCAATATATAATTTAATTGTTGTTCTTTTTTTCTTTTTCTTTTCAATTGATGAGAATTTCTACCACTATTTTATAACACAGTCCTAGTACTTAGTAAGAACGTATGGAGAAAAAACCCTTACCTTAGGTCGCTTTACTTTCTAGCTCGAAACGCTTACTCTTTGAAAATCTTACTAGTACGAAGAAACAAGGACGGGTTTCGAGAAGGATCGTTAAATGAATACTTGGGGGACAAGTCAAATATTTTGAATGGATCAAAATGGTTATGAGAGTGGTTTGGTTTGTGTTGTATTTTTGTATACCACAAATGAGTAGCGCAATTTTTTCATTTTTTATTGAGGAAACAAGGCCAATTTTTATTCTCGTAATTGGCAAGGCTTATAAACGATGTTTTGTAAGGACTTGGGTCTCTATGGAACTTCTAAGGGAATTAAATAGATTCAAGAGAGACTTTAATTTCTGAATAATAATGGTAGAACAAAAATAAAAACACAAGGAAGTTAAATGGAATAAATACTAATTAATGCACAATATATAATAAAACATTGGTCAAATTATAAAGACAATAAAAAAAATTATAGAAATTTATTTGTATCAATGTAAACTATTTCTTTAACTATTAATGAATTTTTAAAAAAAGAATGGAAAAGGAAGGGGAGTATTACGTGGGATAGGTAGGAAGAAACAAGTTCTTGCTTCCTAAATATAGTTAAGGTAAGGTAGTCAACATAGTAAATATCATATTAAAAATTAACTATCATATTAATTTGTTATCAATTGCAATAGTGGTATTGTCTTCTCTCCTTTTGGTCCCTGCCTTGGCTAGATGCATCCTTCAGACAGTTTCTTATATATCTCTACCTATCTCTCACTAGTTACCAACACTACTTATTGAAATAGAATAAAACAATAACCGCTCGTAAAGGTAAAAATGATTTAATTAAAAGGAAGGTGGCATAATTTTCTGAAATTATTTACAAATGAAATAATAGATAATAAATCAAGAAAATTAGTAAAAAGAGATATAAAATGTATATAAAATATTGGGTCGTTACATAAAGCAAACTACTCATGCACACCGTCTATTCATCCATACGAATAAGGTAGGCGGTCAACCAAATAACTACTAGGGATTAGTTCACAATTCATAATAAGCATAATCAAACATAAGCATTCAAGGATTTCATGCATAGCACATATACTTACCTATCCCTCCTAGAATACTAACATCACATGACTATTATCCCCCATTCCATACACATCATGCTATCACACTTCTATCATGGCATATCAAGCATATTCAATCTCTAATCAAGTCATCAACATAAGTTTATCACTTAACAACATCAATCAATACAATATTGTATCACCCCATTACTTGTCTAGCTTAATCAACAAGTTACACCTATTTCATTATTTAGAAAGTGTAATCATACATGCAACTTTACTCATTTTACATAAATCACATACTTCATCTTATGCATATAATTCATCTAATTCATATCAATCTTATAAATCACAAAAACTCTTACTTAATCAACTCAACAAATATGATTCATCATTTCAAAAGTATAGGCAAGGTAATCATCATCAAATAAAATCACCAAGTGTACAAGTATCACCAAGAATAACAAACACCATCATGTACACATCTCCACACAATTCACATAATCACAACATTCACCAAATTTCACGAATGCAAAAATTTACCAAATCACATTCAATTATGACACGACTCACCAAACATTCAAATGCATGCAATGTTTTAGACTCTTCTCTAGATGCATGTGGTACCATTAGGATTCCGGAGATAATTTTACCGTTATGAATCCACCAACGTAATAAGCATCACTAATCACGTTTTGCAGAAGCTATTAATAAACATCACCTATTACATTCTTCAGAGCTATGTAATAAACATCACCAATTACATGTTTTATAACACCTTAACATGACTATGAATGCATGGACTTCAAGTAAGGACTCGACAATGCATAAATCACCAAACTATATTAACATAATAATCATCACCAATTATGTTTTTCACCAACATTTGCATTATCAAATATTTACATCCATGCAATCAACAAGTCATAATTCAACAAGTCATCACCAGTTCATCAAATTAACATCACCAAAAAAATCATCAACATATCATCATCGAACATCATAATAATCATCATCATCAAACATTATCATAATCATCATCAACATTTAACACCTTAAGAAAACGATAAAGTTTCAAGCTCACATTTCACCTAAAAGACGGACATTTATTCACATTATGATATTCATCATATTAAACACTCAATCATCATCAATTCGTTCACGTTGTATCATATTAATATGAATTGGAAGTCTCTTACAAGTTATCTGACTATAAGGTATAGATTTGACAAACTTTGTCTAAGTTTATGAAAACTAACATTTTTCGATTATTCCACCAAAATCAAAGTAAACAAGTTCAAATGCCTCAACCGAGTATATACACAATTCACATATGAGTGCAGTAACATATACATATACGTTTCATAGGCCAATTCCGATAAAATCCGAAATTTCACAAAGTTCGTCTCAATTTGTCATTTTTCAAAAGAATCCCACTTTTCAAAGCAAACTCGAGTTAAAACTCATGATTACCATCCAAAACATTTTTACAAATCAAAACTACAGTGAGCAAACCTAGTCCAACCCTTTTACCTTGAGAAAACGAGTTTTCGGAAAATCTCATGTTCTTGATCATTTTCAAAAAGTTTATGATACGACTCACAAAACCAAGTTCAATCTAGATCAACTGACGTTTCCAAAGGTTTAGAAGGTTCAATTACAATTAAGTACATCAAAAGAATCAGTTTGAACGGTTCGGATCGATCCCAAAATGCCTGGAACACCCAAAACATGAGGTTCTGTTCCTGTGCAACCCGCTACAGCGAGCTCCAGCTCGCCTAACAAGTTACACTTAAATAGGTCATCCTGTTTTGGTTGTTCCCTATCGGAACTTCCAATTTTTCATCCAAAATCCCCAATTTTGATCCTCTTGACCCCAAATCCGACCCCAAAACTTGTACACTAGTTTATAAACATCAAAAGGCATTCAAAACAACGACAAACATCAATCATAACCCCAATTTTCACCAAAATCATCATTATGTTCATTTTTCACCAACACCCACAATTTTCTCATTTTTTTATTCAAACTTCAAAAACAACCACACCAATTCAAACCCCATCAACATACAAACATAAACAAACATTCATGAAGTGAATTCAAACATACTTCAACAACAATCACTCACCAATTCATGATTCACACTTAATTAATCAAAAATCTTCAAAACAACTTAACAACAACAACTATGAAGTTTAATCTCTTAACACAACAATTTCATGAAGTTTATCATACCCACAAATTCACATGAATTAGGAGCACGAATTTCATCATTCAAAACCTCAAAAGTCACAATTACCACAAAAACACTTAAATTCATAATTGAAAATAGGAGATTATAGCTTAATTAGTGAAAAGAAACCATCCCCCTTACCTCTAGTTCTTCAAGAATCCAAATCCTGCCTTCACTTTAGCTAATAGTCTCCAATCTCAAGCTCTCTCTCTAGCTCCTCTTCTCTTCCTCTTGATCCACTTTCTCTCTCTACTTCTGTCTCAAAATGTTTTTGTGAAATGAGTGAATGAATGTAATGACCTAATTTTCTCACAAGTGTTGTGTTTATATAGCCACCACATAATTGGGCTAAGTCTCTAATTGTCTTAATGGGCTCAACACTTTTACCAACTAATTCCCCAAAGTTACTACTCACTTAAACTGTCAAAATAACGAATAACTACTGTCTCTAATTAATTACCCCAACTCACTAGTGACTTAGTAAAAATAATTATTTTCACTTAAAACACTAAAAATAACCTTCCAAATAAAATGACTATTTTATCCTTGCTCACCAAAAGACAAAAATACCCTTGAGTCTAAAATGACTAAAATACCATTCCATGCCAAAATTCCACTAATCCCAGATAAAATACACACAAAGGTAATTAATCACACACAACCGCATATAAACACACATAATAAATAAATAAATAAAATAATTCTAGCGAAAAACAGGTTGTTACACTTATACTCACAACAGTCCATGCCTCATAAAAAAACTAAACTTAGTATTGGGTCGATTAGTTACTTCACACCCCTCCTCGCGATGGGGTGCTCGTAGCAACACGGGGCACCAGTTCAAACACATAACTTCCAAGCAACAGTAATTGTCGAGCAACGACTTCCTGCCATTAACAACGACGCATGCATACGGTCTCTATATAAGGGGACTTTACACTGTCCCAAAAGGTACGATTTTCTTCAACCCTTAACCTCTATTCTAGCTCACAAATTGATTTGAGCGTCAGAGGGTATACAGGTACATCCCTTATCGTTCCAAGCTCATACGAACAACTAACTCACTGCACCCAACGTCATTCTACTGATCATGTAAGATCATTGCCTTTCTGTAAATTATTATTAATTTGTAGGTTTTTTTTAGCCTATACAAAAATTAACATTTGTACCCCAATATTTAATTTATGCTACAAAGCTTAACGTATAATGTTGGAGCTGTACATTTTCTTTGGCCCTTCAAATTTGATTTGTAGTTTTGTACCTTCACACTAACATGTACCTTTATTTCTATTTCTTTGACAAATACTAATATATACCTAGGATACCAATTGTTTGAATTAATCAATTGGTTCAAGTATTAATGCCTTTATTCGATTCTTTGCCAAGGTATCAGGGGATCCATGACCATCTCCATATTGGTACGTGCAGTGAGAAATTCTAGCAAGGTTGATTATTGTCTCTGAAAAATATTTTGAGGAAGGTGAATTGATAACTCGATCTTTGTTCATCTTCTTCCAATTTTCATTAAGCAAATTTTGGATGCATTTGTAAGCAACCTCCTCACTAACACCATTTTCACTCATGTAGCATATAATTGAATTAGCTCCTTCACCTCTTTCTAACTCCGCCTACAAAATTATATAACAAATCAATCAATTGGATTGATTACTCAGATGCTCTTATATGATGTGTCATTGTTGAAAATATTAGAAAATAAGGTTAAATATGTTTTTGGTCCCTATAAATACACAAACTTTTTGTTTTAGTTCCTTTAAAATTTTCCTTAAACTTTTAATCCTTATAAAATTTTCCTTAAACTTTTAATCCTTATAAAATTTTCAATCACTACTTTTGATCCCTATATTTAATTAAATTTTGTATTTTTTTAATGAAATTGTGCAGAAAAGTATAGAATATTGTAAAAAATACTCCAAAATTTATTTTTTTTTTTAACAAAATATGAATTAAATATGAATTTTTTACTTAAAAAATATAAAAATTTATATTTAATTCATGTTTTGGTAAAAAAAATCTATTTCTTTTTGAAGAGATCCTTATAATATTATAAATTTTTTTGCAACATTTTATTCAAAAATATGAATTCTACATATGAGTTTACTTTAAAGGAGAGACCAAAAGTGATGATGAAAAATTTTTGAAGGACTAAAAATTGAAGAAATTTTTTAAGACTAAAATGAAAAGTTAACATATTTATATAGACCAAAAGCATATTTAACACTAAAAAAAAATATCCTATAAACTGGTGAAATTGGATCAATTGGATTGATTTCTCGGATGCTCCTTATAATTGAGTTGAAATGTGCACCTTAAATGTGTCATTGTTGAAAATGTCCACCTTATATGATGTGTCATTATATGACCATAATGATAATGACAAGTCATAAAAAACAAAACCTTAATTGAGTTGAAAATATCCTATAAACATGTGAAATTGGAGGACTAATATCACGTATTTAGAAATGAAAAGACTAAAATTTTGTACAAGTTAAAATTGGCAGAGAAGAAGTACGTTGTGCATTGAAGGCTTCTTCTTTCTTCTTTTTTTTTTTTGGACTTTTTTGAATTTTTTTTGGACTCACTTAACTCAACTATTATCTTAGTTAATTTTTCTAGTATTATATGAATGATAATATGCATGTATGGTTAAGGCAAGGCACAAATTACCGATGAAGTTGCCAAATCATTGCAAAGTCGAAATATTATGGACGGTCTCTGCAACAACATAGGACAGTTTTCCAAGTACTCAAGCCCTTCCTTTGTTATGTTACGATTTAGCAAAAAATAGGAATGGGTCAGTAAAACTACACCGGACACAGACACCCATGCATTGTTGAGGTAGTCATCAAATTTTGGCATGAGTTTGTTGTGACACCATTTTGCTTCTTGTAGGAATGCTTTCAACATATCAGACCACTGTAATTTATTTGAAAAACCATGTCTATATTTTAGTATAGCAGCAAACACCAACTGAAAATTATTTAGTACAAATAATAAACTTTGTACTAATTGTCTAATTGAGAGATAGTGCGATCATAAATATATTATGGCATAATTATCAACAGTTGAATTGATAAAATTTGGAGGGTTTTTTTTTAGAGAAAAAATTTGGAGGGTTTGTGTAGCTCCACTAATTTGATCTATATATGTTAAAAAAAAACCACATTTAGGGAAAAAAATCACATTTAATAAAAATAAATTTTATAATAAATAATTAAGTTGTTAAGAAGAGGAAATTGTGATTTCAAACTTGCACCCCAATAAAGTCTAAAATTTGGTGGGTCTGTGTAGCTCAACTGATTTGAAATATATGTTAAAAAAAGAGTTAAAATAAACCGTGATTAAAGTCTTTGGATTGAAAAAATTAATAAAGTTTATTTTTAAAATATATATATATATAAAATAAAAAATGGTTTACTCTTCTACTTTATATCAACCATGTGTGCCTAAATCTAAATTATTTAGCTCTGTGAATATACAAATCTGTCTTAACTAATAATTTTTTTTTTTTCAACAACACTTAGTTATGCTCAAAATCTATTTCCCTAAGACATGTTCTAACCATTTTGTGAACGTGGTTTTTATGTGAATTTGGTCATACCGCTTTGACAAGGTAGGGAAGAATGTCATGTCCTGTTTCTTTAAGTGTGTCATATGTGAAATCATTGACAGTGTTGTAAAGTGCCAAGAAGAATATCTTCATATACTCCGGAAGAATTTGAATAGCATTAATATCCCAACTGAAATAAACATAATTTTCTATTAGTAAATCATGTAGTTAACAATTTTCTCTCTAAATTTGCAATGGTGTGATCAAATTTATTTACCTTTCTACTGCCGTTGTAAAAAGCTCTAATTCATCCAAGGTGCCATAAACATCATAAATGTCATCAATTAAAGTAATTAGAGAGCACACTTTTGTTAAACCCTTGCGGATATCACTAAATTGAGGCTCAAATGGTGTCATTCCAGCAGCCCAAAAGAAACATTCCATTAGCCTGTCACGACCAAAGCTTAACCTTGGGGCTAGTCCCATCCCCTTCCACCACCTTCATTATGTAAAAGAAAATTAAATCATATTAAAAAAAGTGTAAGAATGAAACTAAACCCAAGTTTTATAAAATTATATTTTTTTTTATAAGCAATAAAATTAGTATAATATGGCAGTAAAAAAGGATAATGTAAGAGTTTCTATTTGATGAATTGATAAAAAAAAAAAAAATAATATGGATGAGACGCTTATTATACATCATTTTAGACTTTTGTCGTTAAAAAAAAAAATTAAATCAATGCAATTTTTTATTGTATTTACTAATTATTGCACTTTTCATTTACAAATTTGAGGTGAATCGTGGCTCCCAATCACAACTTCATTCACAAACCATAACTCCATTGAGACATGATGGGACACGATTAGGGATGACAAAATAGGTCTGATCTGTCAGGTCGGTCCATTTCACACGCCATTTTAGACGGGTTGTGACGAGGTTTTGGGCCCACTCCACTATAGTTGGCCCACTCTGTTTATCCCGCTGAAAAGCGGGCTGCGATGGGGCAGGGCGGGCTAGTCCGTGTGCTCATGAAAAAGTTTTATTTAATTTTTATAGTACTAATAAATATTAAATGTCTCAATTTTTATGTTTTTCCCCCAAGAATAATTTGACAATTGTTTTTCTTTTTATGTCAGATTAAAATGAGAATAAAATGATTATGAAAAAATAAATTGACTTTTAATAGCGGTAGCATATTATTATAAGGGTTAATAGGTCTTTACCCCCTGTAATATAGACCATTTCTGGTTTTCCCCCCGTAAATTATTTTTTTTGATTTACCCACTGTAAAATATTTTTGTTTTGATTTACCCCCCTAATAGGCCAAACAAAAACCAATTTTATTTTTTTTTTCAAGAAATTTTCGTTTTTGTTTGGCCTATTAAGAGGGTAAATCAAAACAAAAATATTTTACAGGGGGTAAATCAAAAAAAATATTTTACAGGGGAGAAAACCAGAAATGGCCTATATTACAGGGGGTAAAGACCTATTAACCTTTATTATAATAACATTAGTCACTGAAGAAAAAAAAATGTGTTAGATCGGCCTGCCCACCTCTTGGCGGGACAGAGTGTATAATTGAGCCGACCACTTTAAGTTGGCCTGCCCCACCCCGTTAGGTGCGGGTTGGTCCATGGTGCCATCCCTAGACACGTGAGCATCACATTAGGCTTTAAATAACCACCCAAGTGAAAATATTAATGAAAAAGTGGGTGTTGAACATTATATAAATGAAAGGAATCGTAAATTTAATGCCTTAAGGTTTTTAGTTAAGATAATATTAAACTTTCAAGACTCAATGTGATGATTATCCGAACTTCCTTTACGACCCAACAAAATGAACATCAAATTATAATTCGATAAAAAAATAAGTTGACATTTCTTTTCAGAAACTTACCTTGACATTTCTGTAAGATCCTGTTGTAGAGTTGATTGCACAATATTGAAATTCAATTTGGCTGCTTCAAGCAAGACCTTGTTTGCGTCCTTCCTTTTTTCATATGAATCAATATACCATCGAGCTTCAAGACTTTGGACTCTACGATGTAGTGGAAGCTCCAGTGAATGATTCACTTGTTCAAAGAGGATACTGCTTCTACCCTCACTAAGGTCTTTGAGGTGGATGCTAGTGAAGGCATTGGCTTCATCCAAAATTTGTTCTCCTTCATAAGATAGACATGATGCCTCGTAGAGACTTAACATTCCTTTCATATCTTGGACAAGACATGCCTTAAAATGTCCATTGTGGTCCTTAAACTTCTCAAAAATATCTGTATGTACGAAAAAAGAAATTCAAATATCAAATTAACTTCTGATAGTGACCCGTCATTGTCAAGGCTAGCTAATGGGGTGGCACCTCTTTAGAGAGAGGTCCTAATCATATCATATAGAAAAACATCTTAATAATTTTTAGGCTTTCCATGTTTCATGTTTGATCCCTTATGTTTATTTTAGTTTTTAAGTTAATCTCTTATGTTTTAAAAGTTTCAAGTTGGTCCAAAACGATACTCCCGTTAGAATAAGTTAGTCTTTTTAGTCACATAACGGTTAAAGATTCGGGTTGACAGTATGGGTGGTGGAACTTAACTTATTTAGAAAATCAGTTTAAAACATTATTTTAATTTTTTTGTTTTATTAAACTCAATATCATGTCGTGGAATGGACTAACTTATTCCAATATGAGTAATGTTTTGGATCAACTTGAAACTTTTAAAACGTAAGAGACCAACTCGAAACTTTCAAAACATAAGGGACCAAATTGAAAACTAAAATAAATATAAGGAATCAAACATACAATTAAGCCTAATTTTTATCATACAACGTTAGTTTGGTGTAATTCAATAGTTTAGAGTTTGTTTAACATATCATTCTAAAACTGAAAATGGAAATTCGGTTCTAATTAATATTCAAAATTGGGTCCTAATAAAATTGTAAGCGTCAACCTTTAAAATCTTTTTTGGTGGTTCATATTATATACACCTGTTCATCGTATACACTACAATGGTTCAACATTTAGGTAATGTTATAATTCTTTATAACATTTTACTCGATATATATTTTACAAAATTAACGGTTAGATTGAAAATATGTATCACATAAAAAAATCGTTGTAATAAGTTGAAAATACATATCATAAAACATGCTAATTATCATATAAAAAATATATCCATAAATATCTATTGAGTGAAAATATATATCGTATATGAGGAATGCTAGCAACACTCATTCTAACACACTCTCTTTGATTGGTTAAAACTCACATGGGTCCCACCAAATCATGTAGGTCCCATATGAATTTGGTGGGTCCCATGTGAGTTTTAACCAATCAAAAAAAGTGTGTTGAAAAATGTGTGTTAGAATGTGTGTTGCTAGCATTTTTCTATCGTATATATCATGAAACTTGCTAATTATTATTAATATATAATCATTGTAAATTTTTAATTTTTTCGGTAATTAATACATCGATAAATACAACTTCTTTGAATAAAATAATTTACATTTCTTAATTTTTTTCAACTAATATGGTATGAATAATGCACATATTTTATAAACTAAGAATAATGCATGCATGTATACCTGGCGAAACATCATAACCATATTCTCGAAGGAGCCTAAATCTCAAGGATGTTTCATGTAGACTTCTGCCATTATTGTTTGTATATTTTTCCAAAGATAAAAACCTATCAAGGGCTTCTCCTATCTCCTCTTCGAAGTTGTAACTGAGACCTAAGTGTTTCACAGTATCGATTAACTCGATAATCTTTACATTTTCATCCTTAATCATTCTTCTTACTTCCTCTTGCAGCCTCCTACTCCTATCCACATATTGATCATCCTAGAAATAATACAAAATATAAATTACGAGTAAGTAATATATATATATTACATATATTACGTACATAATGTAAATAAAAAAATATTACATATATACTATTTTCTATTAAAAGTGAAAAGGTGAATTTCTAACCAATAGACTACTTGACATAAATAAATAAAAAAAAAGTGAATTACCGCGTAGTCGTGTTTCAAGGATTGTAAGATATCGTAATTCCAAATATTAGGTTGGTAATTGGCTGATTTTCTTTGAGAAACATTTGTATTAGTAGCGTAACATAGAAGGGGAGAACCATTTCTATGACTGAGAAGATTAGTTCTTCCTAGTTCTTGAGATTTGAAGAAACTAGGAAATGAGATAAAGGAAGAGATCAACAACATTGGATGAATTGTATAGGGATACTTGTGTTATTAAGGAAGAGTTCTTTGCAAGTGAGAATAAGGAAGAGTTCTTTGCATTATTTTTCGTAGGTGTTGGGGTGCTGACATTTATATAGAGGCATACATGTGTCTCTGGTTTTGTATAGATGATGTGTCATTTTTTTAGTGGAGCTAGTACAATTATTTTTTTAGTGGAGCCACAAAAGGAAATTAATTAAATGGTAAATTCTTAAATAATAAATATCCTTAAGTTCATTCATTGTTGATACTTGATACCTGTAACTAAAGCTTATCAAAATTTGATTTTAATCTCTCTACGACAATTTTAGGTTGTCTTAAGTTCATTGAGATGAAAACGACTGAAAGTAGCCGGCCCTAGTTTTTTAATAAGAGAAACTCAAACTTCTCTCTAAACTTTCTTTCTTCTTCATTCATCGAGGAGAGGTGGTTTTAAGTCATTTTTTGACCTAGAATCACCCCTTTACATCTTTTTCCTCTTTTCTTTCAATCTAAATAAGTGGTTTTCACATGTATCAAGTTTTTCCTTTTGTACGGCGTTGTGTTGTCGCGATGTTCGTCGTCTTGTGCAACGTTTGATTTCGCGTCTTGTCGCGATGTTCGCTTCGTTCCTATTGAAAGATCGACATCAATCAATTGAAAATTCTATCAATGATTTAGCGTCAATGTTGCAGATCCGGAATCATGGGTATTTCGGTGACTTAAATATTATCATATTATTTATAGGCATTATGTCGTTGTATATATGCTATTAACTTGGATGTTGTGAGTTTGTTCGCAGATTCACCCTTTACGTTTTTAGCAATGTTTCTATCTGATGTACTCTGTCAATTTGAATGAATGAATATCGTTTTGTTTTTGTCAAAAAAATTTGATTTTATATTTTATGAAAAAAATGATTTTAGTTTTAAATTAATTAATATAAAAATATAACATGTTATTGAATAATTAAATAGTAAGTACATATCCATCAAATTAAAAAAAAATACCACATTTTTTTACCTAATTAAACATTTCATTGGATTGTTTTTTTTTTTAAGGGAAACATTTCATTGGATTATTAGAAACCATTTTGTTGAAATATTAAAACCTTGGGTCCAGTTTTATCCCAAGAAGAAAAGGGTCCACCCATAGACATAACCTAACACTTACGGTCTTGCCCACATTTGATTAGTTACGTTATTAATACAACGTTTACTACTTTTAGTAAGTTTTAAAATATGAAGTTTTTTTTTTGTAAAGAAAATACTAAGTATTGTTCTTTATTTTTATTATTATAAAATTTAATTTTTATTAAAAGTTGTAAAAGTTCATCATTAAATCATTTTGTGATCTAGATGTTTATATTAGACGCACCTTCAAATTTGTGTCATTTTAAATTAAAAAATTGAAACAACCATGAACATATTGTAGGTATACGTAATTTAATTTGTTTTAATATTCCAACTTTTAAAAGAATTAATCTTCGTACCAAAAAATAAATAAATAAATAAAAGATTCAATCTTAATAGTGTAAATTTCAGTTGGACATTAGTAAAATATGTCCAGTAATTATCTACGTCAGGAACTGAACTCAACTTTTTTATGTTTATTTAGTGGTAAGAATCATAGTCACTTTATTAATTTTATTTAGTGGTAGTCGTTTTTATTAATGGTGACAAAAAAATTGTTGTTCTTTTAGCTAAAAAAAGTAGTAACATTTTTTCTCTGTCACCATTAACAAAAGCATGTATGTACCAAACAAAAAGAAAAGAAAAACATTAAAGAATTTTAGTATGGAATTTAGGTAAAATACAACTATGGAGTTGTTAGAAACACATAAGTGGCTGTGATAGGCTATTGAAGCCACTTAATAGTCATCGAAGATAGATACAACTCTTGTGGTATTTACAATAATGGAGCTCTCCAATTTAAAACTATAAGAGAGTTTTGTAGTTATAGTTACCTCATTTATAATTTTAGTGTTAGTGTCTAATAATCAGGGTCGGTCCTTTGAACTTGGATGTCTTGAATGGTGTTTCTACAAAATAAAATTTTTAACAAATATTACATAAGGATAAAAGAAATAAACTGAAAGATTATTACCTAAGGATCAAAGAAACTCTCAACTTCAGTATTCAAATTATCTAGATTTGCATCATTCGGATTAGAAACCGTAGGATATTTACCAAAAAAGTTATCACGAGCATTCTTTTTAGATTCAATACCAATATCAATTTCAATTTTTTTTTCTTTCTTTGCTGTTTTAGATGACCAGACAAGTATTGTCAAACAAAAAAAGGATGACTGGACAATTGTTTTCTAGAAAAAATTTCAAGCAATCAAAGAGATGAAACAATAGTACTTGAATGTTGATTTTTAACCTCCAACATAAATATTGATCAATTTGTGCCAAAAGTCTTCAAGCACCAAATCAAACTTATCATGCAAAGGGAAAATCAACATGGGATTTGACTATTATATTTAAAAAAAAGTGTGTATGACTATTAAATAAATAAATTGTTCCACAATGATTTTTGTAATTCATGTGTAAATGGAATTGAGATGGAGAGATTATAGATTGCAATTAGAAAGAAAAGAGATTCATAAACTAGGATAAATATTGTGACTTTTGAGTGTTAATATACCATAGCTAAAAACATTACCCTTCAATTATTCATACTTTACATTTTTTTATTTTGGTTCCTATTCTATATCATATTCTAATTTCTGTGTCCCAATTAAACTCTTAATCTACTAAAATTGTGAATGTAATTAATTGATTTTATTCTATCTTTTATTTAATCACATGCAAAGATTGCTTGCTACTCACACTTTTACATACACTCTCATCAAATATAATATTTAAAAATCACTATGAAGTCTTCAACAAAAATGTTCTTGTAATTAACATTACAAGAACATCTCTAAGACTTGCATGCCTAGAATATTCTTGTGTAGAAAATTCTTTTAGTGAGCTTCTCTTTAATGATATCTTTGAGACTTGCATGCTAATAAATATATTTTTAGCTTATTAATCTTGACTTTGGACTATGTCCTCTATTGTACCAAAATAAAACTACTTCGTACAATTTTAGTATAGATCAATAATTTATTTAATTTAATGGTGGTCTATGAAAACCAAAATTTTGTTTTATCTGATTAATTATGAATTACTCTCTCAGATTTTGTTTAAAGTTTGACTAAATACATCTGTTGTTTTTATTTATATGTTGAACCAACAAGAAGGTCCTAGCGAATATTTCAGCTACGCCAAACTTTTCATCGATTAGTTTGCTTCAAATGTGTAATGAGATTAAGTTAAGAATGAATTTATTAGGAGAATTTAAGTTTAAATCCTAACTAGAACAAATATAGTTAGACTTTACTATCTCTCAGAATAAATTCAGAATCGAACATTCTTTGACATTGAATAATCTGTTATTTCTTTCTTTTCAAATTTTTTACACGCTTACAAACCAAATAACCTACAAGATAGATCGATCACTGCACCTTAGCGCCACCCCCGCCATAGCTGAACTGATTAAAGTGATCCGCTACATAAAAAAAGATGACTGAAGAGATGCCCAACCATCGATAAAGAAAGTGCCACCCAAAATCATTACAATGTAAGAATAAATGAGAAGAAGTTTCCAAAGAACCGTATCCACCAACACACATTCGAGAATCATCATCAATAACTCCACGACAAAGAAGGTTATCCTTTGTTGTCAGACGCCAAGCAAACAACACAACCTTCAGAGGGACATCTTTATACCCAAGACATGTCACAACCACCGTAGAAGTAACATGAGGTTGAAAAGTCATGAAATTATAAGCACTACGAACAGAAAATACATAAGATGATTTCAAACTCCATAGTCATCTATCATCCTTGTCAACCTGCAAAGTCACTTTTTGCAGTAATAACCTAAGTTCCCCCACCAATTTCTCTTCCCACGCAAACAACCTCCGCCTCCAACTCCACGCCTCACCCCCAATTCTATGTTGGACCCAACACGGTTTGGGATCCTTGACTCATCCATGATTGAGATCCTCCCTATTTCCAAAAAAAATGGAAATATTCATCCATTACTATAATTTTGAAGTAAATAAATGATATAAATGCATATATTTCAACAACCGAATGAGGTTGGATGAGTTAAGATCGTCTCCACTTTTCATCCTTTCCATTTATTCAATTATCAAAGTTTTGGTGTATAAATATTGTTAGTGTCTTCAATTCCAAAAATATATACGTTAATGTATTTATTTACTTCAAAACTATAATTATGAATATTTCTATTTTATTTAGAAAATGGAGAGAAACCAAACAATTGAACTCGAATGACAAATGAGCGAACAAATCGTTCGAAAGAATCCAATTCAATTCCTAAATGAAACAATTCTTGATCAGATTAATGTTACCCCAATGCCGAATAAGAATGTGCTAATAACGAATATTAACTACGCCCAACTCTTGACCGATAAAGTTGGTTTCTATACTGCTCACTCTCCAAACTCAAAATAAGTCTGGAATCTATACGTGTAATTGATGAATTGATGAAGGGAAAAAAAAATCTGAATGCGTGGTAGCTAATCTAGCCAACAATTCATCCACATGATTCCTGAAAAAAATGTGTGTCTGCTGCAAGGAAATAGCATTGTCATGTCGAGGGGCCTGCCATGTCAAGGACGTCGCTTGCTGTCATACATGGGAAAAATACGAAAGAGGTAAAACTATGTTTCTTAGGTATAATATGTCATAGTCCAAAAATGTATGATCTTATTATAGTCTTTATACATTTGTTTCATGTTTCTTTCAAAAAACAAAATACATTTGTTTCATGTTAAAAATGGTCTTTTCGTGTGAGGAACTATAGGAAGAAGCAATTGTTAAGTAAACCCTAATTTTAGTCCTTAATAACGATACTCTTTCTGTTGCCAATTATAAGCGAATTTAATTTTTTAGGTTCATTCAATTAATGATGTATGTGATCCATAATATGAATCGCATACATCATTAATTGATTGAGCCTAAAAAGTGAAATTTACTTATAATTGATAACGGAGGAAGTATGTGATTTGGCATAAATCAAATCTGATGTGTTTAAGAGTTCATTAAACACGTGGAAGGAAACTTATGAAAGAAAAAAAAAATTACAGCACAATTACTTGGGTTTAAATAATTTAATTCTCAATATTTTTGGAGCTAGCGTGAGTCAATTTTGAAGAGCAGCTCTTAATTTATGAATTTGAAGAGTCATTATCACTTGAGAGAATTCGTGGTTTGGTTTGGTTTGGCAATAAGTTGGAGTAGCATCTCAATTTCTATTGTTGGTGTTTGACATAAGAAAAGTAATTTCATTTGACTTTAATTTTGGAGCTACAACTTTGATTCAAGGAGCTCATGTGTTAAGAATGTTGAAAACGTTCATTAAACTCATTCAACTCCAATAATTGACCTCTGAAAGACAAAGTCTTCACATATGTTGCATTAGTGATCAACTATTTATTTTTCAAGTTTTAAATATTATTGTACACTTTTTAATATATTTTATTTAGAATATTAAAATCCATGTAATATCCAAGTACTCATTGTGTCGTAACTTGCTTAGTTTATAGGTTTGCGTCAACATGTTTGATTAACTCTTGATCCCATATTTGCTATAAAAAAATATTGATCTCATCAAAATTCATGTATATTCAATCAATATAGTGTATAAAAAAAGCTTTCCGGCACGACGAAGCTATCCGGAGGAAGCTTTCCAGCGAGATTGCTCCTAGAAATATATATTTTTGTTTAGTCTTTCAATCATTATTGAACTAGCCACGTTTATTTTGTCACTTGAATTCTACATTTCTATTATTTATGTTGTAGACGTAGTATCGATCTCTACCTTTCATTGTGAATTGTGATACTAATGGCGGGATGGAGAAAAATGACAATGAATTGAAACATTATTATTTCAACTAGTACTTGAACTCGAGCGATGTATGGGAAATTAATTACATAATAACGACTAATATTTGTAAAATTAATGTATCATAACTGTTAATACTATCACTTTAAATAATAATTTAGAAATATTATGCATGATAAACCCATAAAAAAGCAGAAAAATTAGAAAATTTGTAGTAACATTTTTTTGGCTTAAAAAAGTTATTTAAAAGACTTAATACCTTTTATAAATAAAATATAAGATGATTTTTTTAAAAATAAATACAAAAATAGGAAATTTTATATGCTCACTTTGTTCATAATTATATGACATTTTGGGCATTTAACATGTATTAAGAAATGTAATTAATTTTGTATGAAAAAGAGATATTATGAACTGTTTTACAAAATTGTCCATAATAAATGTTAAGTGAAGTATACATTAAAGACTTGAAAGAAGATAGAATAATACATATTTAAGGGAAAATAGGAGAATAACATTAATGTTTTGTTGATACTGTAAAGTAACTTATAATTTTGGATAATTTTTTTCAAAACGATTTATAATTTGGGAAGAAGGGAGAATAAGATGTAACAACCCGTTTTTTGCTAGATTATTTTAATTATTTATTATATGTATTTATGTATGTTTATATGTGCTTACTTGTTTTTGTGTGTATTTAATTTGGGATTAGTGGATTTTTGGCCTAGAAGGATATTTTAGTCATTTTTAAGACTAAGGGGTATTTTGGTCATTTGGCGAGTAAGGGTAAACTAGTAATTTAGTGAGAATGAGTATTTTTATTAAGTTACTAGTGAATTGAGGTAATTATTTCGGTATGGTAATTATTCGACGTTTTAGCGGATTAAGTGAGTAATAACTTTTTAGAATTGATTAATGAAAGTTTTAAGCCCATTATGGTTTGTAGTAACTAAATCCATTAAGGAGGAGCATATATTCATAACTCTTAGGAGAAAACTAGGTTTTCCCATTCAATTCATTTCATTCTCATAACTATAGAGAGGTAGAGAGAGAAAGTAGAAAGATAGAGAGAAGAGGAGAAGAGGAAGAACTTGAAGAAGGGGAATAGCTTGAGCTAGGAACTAGAGGGGAGATTGAAGCCTAAGCTAGAAGAAATTGAAGTTTAAGGTAGGGGGATAGATCCTTTCCATTTAATAACCTAAAATTCTCATTTTTCACTTTTGGGTTGTTATGCCCATTTTTTGACATAATATTTTTTTATTCGTCTTTTTAAACCGGAATTTTTTCGTCGTTTTAGATGAAATTCCGGCAGAGAGATATTTTAAAATACCTCATTTTGTGGTTCCGAAAGCGACGTTTTTTTTTTTTTTTTTGTTCAGGTTTTTATCTTTGTCATTTAATTTCGTTTTTTTTATTTTTATTATTTTAAATTCGATTTTTTAATTATTCTGATTTTTTTTCTTTTGATTTTATTTATTTATTTATTTTAAAATGTCCAATATCATAGGATGCTATTCAGGGGCACTTTAGTCCTTTTTTAGTCTTTGTAATCTTTACCTTTTTTTATCAAACATTTACAAGTCTATCTCAACAACTCAAAAACTGTCTCAAATTGTCTAGCATTTTTTCAATATAACTGAGTCCTTTCATCGGTGTGAGGGGGGAGGGGAAAAAATTTAACAAAGTCTCAAACCCTAAAAAATTCATTTTTCTCCGAAATCTTCAAACACCACAAAAATTCAGCAACATAACCAAACAACCCTCATAACAACAAGAACATCACAAATCTCACAAAACCAAACACGAACTCAATAACATCACCACAACCGAAACTCATACAATCACAACCAAAACAAAATCGGCCACCAAGAACACAACACAAAAAAAAACCAAATCAAACCCAACCCAACCAAAAGGAAATCGAACCAAAAAGAAGGGAAGAAGAGGTAGTTTTTTCCTGTCTTTTTTTTTTTAGATCTAGGAATTTTGGCTAGGTTCTAGCTTTGTTTGAGGCCATAAATGAGAAGAGAAGGTAGAAAACAGTAGGAAAAAGTATTTTTTTTTTGAAAAAAATAAAAACAAATTTTTTTCCGGCACGGTAGTGCCGCCATCGCGCCGGGATTTTTTTTTCGATGGGGGGAGGGGCGGCCAGACGGCCGGAGAAGATGAAGATCTTCTAGAATGAAGAAGAAGAGAGAAGTTTTAAAAAGAAAATGCCTTTTTCTTTCCCACAAAAAACACTTAAATAGTGCTTCTCCAGATCGAATCTGGAGCGTTGATCCATCAACGGCTCAGATTCAATCTGGAGAATAGCCTTAGCCCATTTTTCACTACTTTTTTTACTACTGCACCCCTGTTTCATTTCTGCACCCCCTTCTGCATCTCATTTTTTTAATCTCTTGCATTTTTATCTTCTTTTATTTTGCAGTTTTATTTATTTCTTTTATTTATTGTCTTTATTCCTTTAGCATATTAATTAATATCTAACATCATCTCATGCATTTTTTTTAGTTATTTCTTTATTGTCTTTATTTTCTTTAGCATATTTATTTATTTAGGGTTTAATATCATCTTATGCATTTTACCTTTATTTGTCATTTTATTCTTTTACTTGTCATTTTTATTTATTTATGCTTTAGAATGTATTTCAGGGACAAATATAAATATAAATGAGAATATTCCATTGCATGTATGTTTATTTATTCCGCTTTTACATATATAAAAAAATGCAAAAAATAGTAGTTTAGTCTTTAGTCCAAGGAAAAAGGGATTTTTTTTTTGATCCAACGTCATTATGAAAAATCCATCGCGCTTTATTTTATTTTCTCACGCTTTATTTTTTAGGTTAAGTAGAAAAAATAAAAAATAAAAAAAATTTAAAATATTCAAAAAACTCACAAAAAAATTTCTTTTTCTAAACAAACCTTGATTTTCTATCAAGTGATTCCTCATCTTTTTTTTTTAAACTAAATTTCAATCAATTTTAATCATATTTAGACTTTGTTTTCTTCAATTAAAATCAATTAAAGCCACTTTATTTTTTGCCACTTTTGCTTTTTATCCTTAAAACCATTTTCAAAAATTAAAATCAATTAACAAATCACTTGGCCTTTTACCTCGAACTAAGTTACTTTGATCCCGCTCGGGTACGTAGGCAAAATACTTTGTCTTTCCAAATCAATCAACAAAAATATAAAAATATTTTCCTTCTTTCTTTACTTACATTAACATTTTCACAAGGAAATCACAATTACTTTTAGCGCAAAAATAAATAAAAGCAAGAGGTTCCTATAGAGTACTATCGAAGTTTAGGGTGCTAATACCTTCTCTTTACGTAACCAATCCTCGAACCTTTAATCTCTAAAAATTAGGGTTTATTCGATATTTTCCCCTTTTCCTTGGGAAAAAATAAAATCTTGGTGGTGAACTTAAAATTTCGAATTAACGCTAATTAATATCTTGATATTCGAAAATCACCATGACATAAATGACGACTTCACTGGGGACATCCCCTAAAAGGGTGGAGCCTATCTTGATTTTATTTATTTTTGTGCTATATTTTGCTTGTAAAAATTGTAAATACTTGTCTTTTTGTCTTTGATGGAAACAAATAAGACAGGATGGTGGTATAATCAAAGTATCATACAAGAGTAGTCTTGGGTCTTGATACATGTGATATAACCCCACTCAACAGAGGCCTCTTGAAAGTAATACTATGTCGTCATTATCATTCATGATTGGCATTATTATTTTTAAGTGTCCCGTGAAGTTGAGGACCTTTAGAGTTACCTTTAACTCCTCTTAGCCATTTAGGGCGTAGTGCGGTGACTAATCAAGAGTAGTCTTGGAATTAGTTGACACGCGAAAC
>Ga0315913_1002602_pt1 | contig 21331 bp, 19 predicted proteins | sample MpolsnodulesMG_FD_207736 | JGI IMG/M metagenome (GOLD analysis project Ga0315913, IMG submission 207736) | Medicago polymorpha root nodule microbial communities from Los Angeles, California, United States - small nodules | ecosystem: Host-associated > Plants > Roots > Nodule | place: USA... | reverse complement strand
TTATTGATTTTATGATGTTATGATAGTTTAGGTTGTTAGAATTGATAGGTTTAGGTTTTGATTTTATGATAATTTAGGTTTAGGTTAGAATTGTTGTTAGAATTGTTTAGGTTTAGGTTAGAATTGTTGTATAATCGTTATGATTATTTTCGGTTTGTTATGAATTTTTGTTGTTATGAATTTGTGATAGACTTGTTACGATTAGTTATGGTATAACTTTTAGGATTAGTTTAATTATTGATGAATTATTGTAGAATCGTTACAATTAGTTTAGGTTTTGATCGTCAATTTGTTTATGTAGATATGTCTCAGAATCAGGGAAACGTTGAGTTGAACAAAAAGGAGGGTGATGACAAGAAGAATGAAAAGTCACCTATGACTTAGCACGGAATCACATGTGATGGTTCCGTAAAAAAGAAGGATTCAAAGGTGCGGTGTACAATCAGTCGAGATTGAGACGGAGCGGGAGGACATGCTATTTTGGTCCTCAACCAAAAGCAAATGCCCCAGGGACTATAGTGGGCAACACGATTGACTTGTGTGACGAGGAAGATGAATGAATGTAATGACTTCTAATGCCTAATTGTGTTTGGATCTTTTTTTATGTTTTTTTATATGTCGCGCACATTTTTCTTGACATTATAGTATTTTGAATAAAAATCGCGTTTTGAATAATTTCGAATAAAAATCGTGTTTTGAATAATTTCGAATAAAAATTGCGTTTTGAATAATTTCGATTAAAAATTGCGTATTCGAATGAAGAATGATTAAATCTAACGTGAGTTCGAATAAAAATTGCGTATTCTAATAAAGACTGATTAAATCTTATACAAAGGAATTCGATATCATAACTTATATAGCTGATTCTCAATAATACATGTTCCTAACTTATATAGACGAGTCATTACATTACATTCGGGAATGAAGATTAAATTCTTGTTAGGCTGATTGAGGTCCATTCCTTGACACTTCAATACTTTCATTTAAACCAGCCTAACAAGAATTTAATCTTTTAAATGGAACAGTAGAAATGTCGGTCGAATGTTGGAGTACTGTCTTTTAACAAGTTTGAATTACCCCATTCAAAGGAAGACAATTGTTGTAGTTGGAAGGTGCATTTCCATACTTAATCACGATCTTTTGGCGGAATCAGACTCTTGATAATATCTTCAGTTGATCTCAGCAACGTTACCCCGCATATCGATCCACTAGAACATGTTGTGCTCCCAAAACATGTTCTTCACGTTTTCGTCGTTTGTTAATTCCACCCAAGTGAATGATATTCTCCCCTCGTCGAGCGTTGGTCATTTATACCGAATGTATTCCACCCTCCTTGTGTCTCTAGGGTTGACTCTTTGGTTGAATTCATTCAGTTGATCCTTGAGACCTCTTAACGTTACACCAAGGCACCGAACTTTCAACCTCTGAGGTTCTCCGCCGTTGAATTGTGCCTGAACGTCGATCCACCCGACCATTGTTTCAAATCTACACAATTACAAATTAAAAATAATCAATGAAAAACTCATTCAAACACCTGTAGTGAAAATTTTACATAAACCCTAAAAATCTTAAAGAAACCCTAAAATTTTTATAAAATTCGAAAAAAAATATAAATTTAAGCAATATAACTCCATTATAACAAGTATTCATAATATTTGTTAATAGCATTTTAGATCTACAACATAACTATATTAAAAATATAAAAATCAAACCCTAAAAAATTTATAAAATTCGAAAAAAAATATAAATTTAAGCAATAGAACTCCATTATAACAAGTATTCATAATATTTGTTAATAGCATTCCAGATCTAGAACATAACAATATTAAAAATAAAAAATCTAAATTAAAAAATTAAATTACAACTAAAATTATAAACATATAAACTTATCTACTAACTAAAATTTATCACAATAGCATAAGTGATAACTTACTTGTGATTTAGTGGAAAAAAATTTGGATGATTTGGTAGAGTTTTTTTTAGAGAGAGAGTGAAAATTTTGAATTTTTAGAGACAAATGGTGATGATAGAGTGGCTGAAAGCTGGGTTCTGTCTTAAATATGTTACGAACACAACGGTAGTTAACTCCCGCTGGCACCAGCGGCAGTTAACTACCGCTGTGGGCTTTTGGGTAATTTTCTTGTGTCATCGTGAAGTTATCAATGTCAGAAAAACAATTTTCTGTTTTGAATGCTTATTGTGTCATCTGTTGAGAAACATGTCATCCATGAAAATAAAGAGAAAAAGCTTAGAAAATTATTATATTTATAATCATTGAAATGATACAAAAGTGAAAGAGAGATACAAAGGAGTTAACTTGTGACTAAACTAGTATCCTTAACTAACTTTAAAATGAGTATAACTACCTATATTTCAACAGTCTCCCTCAAAATCAAGGTAAGAGAACTCTTAGCTTGAGTTTGAATTACAAAACTAACACCAAACAGAAGAAAAAAAAGTGACCAATACAAATCTTCAAACCATAAGAGAGAGCTTCCAATCATAATTTACTCTTCAATCTCATACAAGGAACACTAAAGAATAAGGAGGTTCAACTAAAAGGGAAAGAGACTCGAATTGAATATGAAACTGAATCATAACTGGGATTTCAATCAAGAAACAAGATAAATCAAAACTGGAACTTGAAGAGAATTGAACAAAGGGAGAATCGAAAATAGAACCCTAATCAGAAATCAAACAATTTTGCTCTAACGAAGCAATGAAACTGAAACCCTAGAAATTGGGGGGAAAAGATGCAAACAGAATCGCGAAGAAATCACAAACTGAGAAATGTTGATCGAACAAAGAAAATGATGCAAAATAATCATATGAGATTGAAATACGAATCAAAAACGAAAAGCGATCGAACATATCAAGAACAAAATCAAGAAAGAAAGGGTGGAGAAGAAATTTTCTCGAGAAAGCGAAGAAAAATAACACTGAAGGGAAATGAATCGAAAAAGGAAATGGACAAAAACTGAAATTTCTCAAGAAAATGCAGCGGAATTGTGTTCATGGAGGAAACCATTGCTCTGATACCATGTTGAGAAACATGGCATCCATGAAAATAGAGAGAAAAAGCTTAGAAAATTATTGTATTGATAATAGTTGAAATGATACAAATGTTAAAGAGGACGTGAATGATTATCATAAGAGATTCCTAACATATCATAAGATTTCCTTTTTTGAAAGTTGGCAATTTTCCAAACCCAGAAAATAGAATGAATTCTCAGATTTTGCCTTAGGGCAAATACTTTTATGCCTACCTCTTCGGGTTGATCTAGACTATACTTTATTCTTGTAAGATACAAAAGAGTCAACTTGTGACTTATATAGTGACTAAACTAGTACCCTTAATTAACTCTAAAATGAGTATAACTACATATTTTTCAACATCATCCTTTAAGGACATGGATTGTAGGTTTCTCAAGCTACATTGCAGGTGCTATTGACATCCTTCTAGCCGAGCTTCATGCTATCTATTCATCTTGGAGGCTTTCGTTGGCTAGAGAGATGAGCTTTCAAGATGTTATTTGCTATTCTGATTTCCTTCACCGTGTTAACATTCTCACGGAGCTAACACCTAGATACCATAAGTATGCTACTTACAAATCTCATCAACCTAGATCGAATCCTATCTATTGCTCCATCTTGCCTGAAGACAATAAAGTGTGCAGACTTTTTTACAAATTTGGAGTTTCTTCATCTTCATATATGATGATTCACATCTCTCCTCCGCATACTTACCTCATGTCGTAGTAATAGATACTGTAGAAACTTGGTGTCGTAGATTGTAATTTTGTTTTTTTTTCTTTTCTTTCTAGCCTTGTAACAAAACAAACAACGAAACTCACATATTAAAAGTTGAAAAATGAAGAATTGAAAATTTGAATCTCCACCTAATCTATCATATGGCTATACAATTTTTTTTATCATATGAATCGTACTTATATGATTATTGTCGTTTAAAAAAATTATTAGATCAATTATAAATCAAAATCATATTCTCTTATATTTTATTCTCCCCCTAAAAAGGATATGGTCCCCATTCCTCTACATGTGGGTTTCCTGGGCATGCTAATGTAAGATCATCATTGATCAAAATCAGTCTTCAAAACCAACGGTATCAGTTACGACACGTGGCACATTCTTATAACAAAATCATTGTTCTTTCCCTTCAAAATTTCCAATTCTAACCCCAAACCTTTCCCTCAACGGTATCACAAAACTACCACAATTTTCCAAATTCATAGCCGGAATCTTTCTCCGATCGCATCGGTGGTTCTGTCTACGGTCGTCGGAAAATAACCGATCCTTAACTGTTTTGAATCGTCTTCGTCGGTGATCGGAGATGGTGAATTCTATGGTTGAACGCGCCACGAGCGATATGCTCATCGGTCCCGATTGGGCTATGAACATCGAGATCTGTGACATGCTCAATCATGACCCTGGGTACGTAATCCCTCGCGTTCTTTGTTCTTTCTTGGTTTGATCGATTTTTTTTTTTTTTTTTTACTTTTTGCATTATTTGGAAAAATTGAGAACAATAAAATTCGAGCTAGGTTTTAGTGTGGACTGTGGAATGGATCAACGAATTCTCTGAATGAATTCGTTTATAACCTAATTTTAATTACGTGCTTCAAAATTCTGAGATTTAGTGCTTTTATTACATATAATCACTTGTGAGATTGTTTGGAACAACTTATGACATGTTCATTCGCTATTTTCAGCCAATGTTTGTCAATTGCAGATTAGAGGAAAACGACGGTTTATTAATAGTGCTATAGCGCCACTATAACCGATATTTAACATTATTTAATGAATAGTATATCGAAGAACAATAGCGGTCTGTCCAATATAGCACTGCTATTTAACATGTTTTCAGCTTGTTTTCGTAAGCTCTCCAATTTAGTTTATGAAAACAGCTTATAGCTTATACGCAAACTAATTAAATTTATCCTTTGTTATAGAAATAGTTTATGCATAATCGTTTATGCTATAAGCTGAAGTGATGTTGTTAATCAATTCTGTGGGTTCTGCTAATTTGTGACTCACATGTCTGCACACGTATGCTGTATGGTATTAGTTTGTTGTGTAATCTTCAATATGAAATTATATGATATGATTTATAAGGATTTTGTAATATTTGTACCTGGCGACCCCACTTTTGGTTATTGTTGTTGTAATACTTGTACCCACTTTTTTGTTCTATTTCTTACAATTCAAACATCGTGTCGTACTTATTAGAAATGGAATTGGGATTACAATATATACATATCTATGTTTTAGTAAATGGGAGAACTAGGTGGTGTATCTGAATATGTATTTCATATTTCTTGTTTCTACTTTCTACTAGTTTCTATGTTTATACACCAGAACTTGAATATTTGACGTATGATGTTTGAGTTTTGCTCTTGGTTTATACTTCCATATATTGAGAATTCAGTTGGGTTATGGTTATTAGGCAAGCAAAGGATGTTGTCAAAGGTATAAAGAAACGGATTGGAAGTAGAAATTCTAAAGTTCAACTCCTTGCACTAACTGTAAGTGAAGGAGCGCTTTAATACAGCTTTATTCATTTATTTATTTTTAAATCCTGATGTTAATATTTGTTAAAAAGAAGCTTTTGGATTTGTGTATCATTGCCTGATGTTAGCATTGTTCAAGAAGATGCTTTTGGATTTATGCATCATTTCTTCAACTGTATTAAATCCATTTTGACCTCCTAAATTTTAAAAAGTTGACTAATTTCTAAACGTTTTGTTCCTGAATTATAATTAGTTATACTTGTTGTAGTTTGTGTTAAGGGTTCTTTTCTTTCCTTTTCATCAGTAAAAAATCATAGGAAGTGCTTTTGTTTTTGCATCAAGGAACAACTTTGTTAGATGTTTCTCTAAAATAGTCAATCAAAATATAACAGAGATGAAGAGCCTAAAGTTGCAGTAAATTTTGCATTCTATATGATTATCTAAAATAAATATTTGATTTAGACTACAATGAGCAGATAATGATGCCGGTAAACTTGCCTTTGATGGTTTAGATTTGTGTGTATAAGACCATTTTCAGAGCCCAAAAAACTGAGTTGATCATATAGAGTATAGTCAAGTAGTTAGAAATGAAGGAAAATTTATAAAATTTGTAGGCTAAACTATTATGAAAAAAGTAGATTTAGAATATGATATCAAGCAGAGCCTGTGTTGTTTGGAAGTAGTGGGGGGAAGTTCCTATCTGTTATTTGGAATTGAAAGTCTCGATGGTAATCAATAGAGTAGAATGTATTGGAAATTTAATTTCTATTATTACTGAAAACATGGAACTGAAGGAAGTTTCTCTAATCTTTCAAGCGTGAGACAATCATCCTACCAGTGTTGCATTTCTCCTTAGTAAATTCCACATAGACCGTGTAAGCTTCAAATAAAAACCTCAGCATAATTATGTAAAAGGCTGTGCTACTAGGCTTTCAAATAAAAAAAAATCTTCCTTTAATAAAATAATCTTAGGCCATTTCAGCTAGTGTTTTATGGATTTTAACCTTGGTGTTTCATAATTTGTCAAACCTTACAGATTGTTCAAAACATCTACCTGCCTTAGTCATTAATCAATTGATGAGCTTTTTAATGTGCAGAAGTTAATAACAGTTTTGTGAAAAACTACATAGTTGCATAGCTCTTATTTAGAAATGCTAAAAAGGGGAAGAAAGAAACGTAGAATGTTCAGGATTGGAATTGTACATGATGATCATATAAAAATAGTGAGAAGCTTTCCATTACAAAGAAGGGAGTTATGAAAATATGGAGGCTTGAACGGAATTGAGCGGTTTGAACAACCTTTATTAAACATCCCACTCTAATATTAAAGAAACCTCCCAAACATATGGTTGAATTCTTTACCATGCTACTCAATTAATGACCTCACTGCTCCAATTGTCCATACAAGTACACAACAACGACAACAACAATAGAAGCCAAGTCTTATCCCACTAGGTGGGGTCGACTAAATGGATCAAACCACACCATAATATTATATCACATATCTTGTTTATAGCCAATCCATTGGCCTCTAACTCTTTATTTATAGTTTTACCCATAAGTTTTTTTGGCCTTCCTGTACCTCTCTCTAGCAATGACATTGCCCTCCATCTTAATTACCCTGCTTACTATGGAATCTACAGGTCTGCTCCACACATGCCCAAAGCACCTAAGGCTTTGTTTGCGAGTTGGGTTTCGGAGGGGAGGGGAAGGGAAGGAAAGGCTTATGGAGAGGTAAATCCTTGTTTGGGAGTTTTAAAAAAATAGGGAAGGGTTTTGGGGGGTTTTGAAGGGCTTCATTTGTCCAATTTTAAAGTTCCCCCAAATTGGGGGATTTTTGGGGGTTAAACAATTGACAAATTTGTCCTCATAATAATTCAAAATTCCAATTATAATTTACAAGATAAATTACAAAGTATAACACAATGTATTGATTTTAAGAAAAAAAAATGGTAAAATAGTAAAATTATCACATAAGTCCTCCATTTCCTTTCCTTGTTGGTTTCTTTAACTCCCAAACAAGGGGAAGGTTTTCCCTCCTTTCTCCCTTCCCTTCCCCTCCTAAGCCTTTCCTTCCCCTCCCCTCAAAACTCGCAAACAGAGCCTAAGTTGAGATTCAACTATATTTTCTATTATAAGTGCTATCCCCACTACTCCATCATCCCAAATATAGCCTTAAGTTACGTGTTAGGTTGTCACTGCTTGTTCAAATAAGCTTCATCAGACGCCTGCCATTAAGATTTTATGTTCAAATATGGAAAACTAAACCGTCGGAGTACCTTATTACCTGTCCAAATGATGTTTATTCAGCTTGGGAGCATTCTCTATAGTCTGGATAAAATTTAAATGTCTATATATTTGATAATCAGAAAAATTTATTTATTTTCCTGTTGATCTGCTTCTAGTTGCTGGAAACAATCATAAAGAACTGTGGAGATATTGTTCACATGCATGTTGCAGAGAGAGATGTGCTTCATGAGATGGTGAAAATAGTAAAGAAAAAGGTATGCATAGTTTCTCAGATGTTTTCACTGTTTTCCTATGTTGTTTCTGCTTTCATATTGTAAAATGTGTTGATGCTATTTGTCATATCAATTGTAGCCTGATTTTCATGTCAAAGAGAAGATACTGGTTCTTGTAGATACCTGGCAAGAAGCTTTTGGAGGACCGAGGGCAAGATATCCACAATACTATGCTGCATACCAGGAACTGCTGGTAATGTTTACTACAAACCTTTTATGTAGTTGCCAAATATTCCTCTTGGGATTGCGGGTGTGGGGGTGGGTGGGGGGAGAGATAAATCAATTTAACATTTTTTTTATGGGTTTTGAGTGTGACCTGTTACTCTTTGAATATTTACACGATCCTTCATAAAATTTAGTTTTTGTCTATTTTTTATTATCCAAAGGATTTGCTTATTTCAGCGTGCCGGGGCAGTATTCCCTCAGAGATCTGATCAATCTGCACCTGTATTCACTCCTCCACAAACACAACCATTGACTTCATACCCTCCAAACATACGTGATGCGGATGCTCGGCCAGACGCAGCTGAGACCTCTGCAGAGTCTGAATTTCCAACGCTAAGGTATGTTTCTAAGTCCTTTACTTTGTTATCTAAAAGGTGGTTGCCTAGATTTTATAGTCTCCATATAGAGTTATTGTTGTGCCAAACACTAGTTCAGTCTTTGGATCATTTTTTATGCCTGACATCATGATTCTGTACACTTCTAGTTTCATATAGGATCATAACCTGCAAGTTGATGATCATATCTATTACCAGTGACATATTTTCTTTGTAGTTTGCACGTCGCATTTGGAGCTATGTGCTCTTTTTTTATGATTGGCCATGCATTATTTTTAATGGTTGTTGCAGAATCTCTTATGAATAAACTAAAGTCTGGTGGTGTTTTTGGAATCAGTGATAAAAATGAGTAGTATGCAAAATTTAGCTTAAAGGAGGAATCTGATTTTAAACACATCTTCCATTCTTTTTATTCTGCTTATTCTTTGAATTCATTGTCCTGTTATTCACTTTATATGATGTGAAAAATGCTAGTCGTGATACATTCATCAGTGTCTTTTTAACTGTTCATGCACTGACTTTTCAGATATAAGTAATTAAGCTGTACATATCTCTGTGTAATTTAAACTTCATTCACATATTCATCATGCACTTGGCATATTGTACTTTCAGTAGGTACTTTTATTGGTATAATTATAATGATGAAGTATTTGTTATTTATATATATGCATTCTGTGTTTTAATTAGTACTTCTTTCCCAGTTTGACTGAAATACAGAATGCACATGGTATTATGGATGTTCTTGCGGAAATGCTGAATGCAATAGACCCTAACAACAAAGAAGTAAGTTGCTCGATTCAAACATTCATATTATGATGAAAAATATGAATAAAAATACTTTTTGTTGGAATAGTTTTGAAGCTTATGGGTATGACTTATATGATTGAGAATGCATTCAAATCATTCTCTTTATTTGGTTAATGTGTTTTTAAATCATAGAACAAATCATAGTCATCAGTCCCCACTTTGTTTTGAGGATCCTTTAATGGTTATTGTCAATTTAATACTCAATTAACTGACCATATTTTTTTTTTTCTGTTCCCTTCCCTTGTAGTCTTGGGCACTTTCTGCTGATATGGATAGTTATTCACAGGGTGTGTTTGTAACATTTATGGGATGAGACAAGTATAGGTTTCCTGTAGTGATAACTATGATTATAAAAGTAGAAAACAATGAAATAAATTGGTAGTGACTGAAATTGACTGAAGAATTCGCGGACGAATAATAAACATTTGGTTACATGCTAAATTGTGGGGGATATAAAACTTCTCGCAGGTCACACATCAAAAGGTTTTCCAGACCCTACCCCGCGGGAATCTAGTTAATGGGAGCATCTTTTGATAAAAGTCCTAAATGCCCTTGGTTTCACTTCTCTACATTAAAACATTTTTTATCAACAGAGTAAAAACATAATTACACTCATTTCTCATATTCTTTCTTTCAATTTTTCATTGATTCAAACAAACAGAGAGGAGTTTATTATTCTTTCCATTTTCTATTAATCCAGACAGTATATAAAGTCTACCCATTATTTCTATTATCTTTCCTTTCATTTATTTTTTCTCATTTTGTTTCACATCCAAGCGGAGCAGAAAATTTGTAGAAGCTATAGAGATGAAAATTTCAACTTGCCCAATTATATTCTGGTCTGTCAAATGAATTAACAATCTATTCTCTGTTGGGGTGATTATCAGCTATTCTAGACAAAATACTGCTGCGCATTTTGTTTTTTTAATTGATAATTCTATATGCAGTTTATTTGGTGTGTCGTTGTAAATTTCCTTAACTCAAAAACATTATAGGTGTTAAGTTACATTGTGATAATTATAATTTGTATGGAAGAACAATTTAGACACTTGAAGTTGCAAATTTAAATCAGGTGCTCATGACTGTCAAACAACCATGTGATAATTTATTTTGAATCCTGAGGCTATGTTTGGATTTCTCTTAATGAAAAGTATTGAAGTGGAAACAAAGAGTGGGATGGAATGGAAAGAAATTTCGTTCCCATTTTTTGGGCTATTTGTGATGGAATGGAGTTGTATGCATTCCATTGTTTGAGAAGTGGATATAATAGTAAGATTTGTAGCTTTACTGAAATAGTCCTATACTCCTATCCTATAAACTATTCCATCCTATTTTAAGAAATCTAAACAATAGTACAATGTCAACTAATGTGCATGCATTCTTTCCATCCCTTTCCATGTTTCCCTTTCTGAACTTGTTCTTGAAGTCTAAATATGCCTTCCTTCTGAACCTGTTGTAAAGTGTAAATATCTATTTTACATCTTACGTATGTCCTTTGCTTTCTGTTTCAGGGGCTTAGACAGGAGGTTATTGTTGATTTGGTGGAGCAGTGTAGAACATACAAGCAAAGAGTGGTACACCTTGTAAACTCAACTACGTATGGCCTCGTGTCCCCTTCTATGATATTATGAAATTGATAAGAAACCATAAATTTTAGAAATTTGAAGAGCTCAGTGGAACACTAGAGCATTTGCTCGACTCCTTAGGCCAAGCCTATGACCTTTGTTTAATGTGTATCCAGGGGTGCTTAATGCTAACTAAGGGTCCATTTACTTGTAGCGTTTTCTGTTCCTATTTTCAGTATAATTATAAACATTAGACAAAACATTATGGAAGTTTTTGAAATGTATTTTAAAAATAGATTGAATAATTTTGAAAATTTTAAAAAATATTTTTTTTCGTTGTTTCCAGAAGTGCTCTCTCTCTAGTTAGCTTGCATCTACTCTCTATCACAATTAAAAAGAGAATTCATAATCAAATGTCATTTTAGTGACCCACATTCAAATGCCATTCTTGTGACCCACATACAAAGTAAAAATTGAATATGTTGTTAAAAAGTAATCATCCCTTAAGTGCCTCCTATGCAGACCTTCTACACTCCTTTTTACATTAGAATGTGGGTCTACAGTCCTATCAATTATAATTATATTTCTTCATTGGAATGTGGGTCTACAGTCCTATCAATTATATAATTATTGATGACCACATTTGATATTCTGTATATGCTTGGTTCATGTTAATTGTATTCTTAGTAAAATTTATCTTTTTATACAAACAATATAAAAATGTTCTTACTATGGTGTTTTCTCTGTATTTTTCCAGGGATGAATCACTGCTATGCCAGGGACTAGCTCTCAATGATGATCTGCAGCGTCTACTTGCCAGGCATGAATCTATTTTGTCAGGAACTTCTTCTCAAAATGGAAATCAGATAGAGGATTCAAAGCCTGCATCTGCTCGGCAACTTGTAGATATTGATGCTCCTTTGGTTGATACTGGAGATACTGGCAAACAAACTGATGGGAGGTAATCCTGCCTGTCTTTTCTTTACATTATTGCTTTGCTCATATATATTATCTGCACTCGTTATTCGTTTCATCTTATGAGAAACTATTTGATCCATTAGTAATGTTTGTCCTGGCAATATGTTCATGTTATTTTTACTGGAATTATATCTTTGATGTTGGGAGTAGTTTATCAACCAGATATGGACATATAGACCGAAATCGAGTTTTAGTTGATGCTCTTCCTTCGAATAGTTTAGTTTTATTAGTCATTATGTGTGTAAGATAGAGGCTATTTCACTTGAGACATGTTATATACGACCATCAAAGTCACCGTTTTTGTGTCCCGCTGCAGGCTACTTTTGTTATTTTATGTATGTATAATATAATTATGAAGTAACGTACAAAACCGAAATATGTTGTGTATAAACATGAAGTTTATCTATCTGATATGGACATATAGATTGAAATTGAGTTTTAGTTGATGCTCTGTGAAGTTCCGTGCCTTCGAATAGTTCAGTTTTATTAGTCATTATGATGACTTAGATAATTTGTGTGTAAGATAGAGGCTATTGCACTTAAGACATGTTATACGCGACCATCAAAGTCACTGTTTTTGTGTCCCGCTGCAGGCTACATTTGTTATTTTATATATAAACATGAAGTAACATACAAAATATTTTCAACTTAACCGAACTAATGTGATGGTTATGGCTCTTATCAATATAAGTTAACCTACATATATGTGCAGGTCCTCCTCTGGTGCTGAAGCAGGGTCCCAAACATTGAATCAGCTAATGCTTCCTGCGCCAGCTACTTCCAATGGTTCAGCTGTACCTGCCAAAGCTGATCCCAAGTGGGACCTGCTCAGTGGTGATAACTATGACTCACCAAAAGCACATACTTCACTTGCTCTTGTTCCTCTAGGAGAACAACAACCTGCTACTCCTGTGAATGATCAGAATGCCCTTGTTCTTTTTGATATGCTTTCTAGTGGAGACAATGCACCTACGTCTGCCAATACCCAGCCAACTCAACAACCCAATGTTGGTGGCCAATCTGGTCCATTTACTCCCCAATACCAACAACAGCAGCAGACATTCACATCTCAAGGTGGATTTTACCCCAATGGAAATGTGCCAAATGCTGGTTTACCTCAGTATGAGCAATCACTGCATGCACAAAGTACAGCTCCTGCATGGAATGGTCAGGTTGCAGAACAGCAACAACCAGCTTCCCCTTATGGTAATATTTCTTCATTTGATTTATCTATTTTCATAATGGGATGAATTCCTTTACAATTACATTCTCATTCTAAAAACGGGTTTTAGTTGGTTCATGGAAAAATTGGAAGACACCATTTTTTTACTCCACTAATTGACAGTGATAGGTTGGGTCGGTGAGTGGAATGGATGAATTGAGAATTTAACTGTATAGGGTTTGTGCTTTTGTATTTCAGACGTCATTGCCTTACTCTTTTATTTTTGGGTTTGATAGGTGCGCAAAATAGTGGATCATTGCCACCACCTCCCTGGGAAGCTCAACCGGCCGACAATGGCAGTCCGTTAGCAGGTGGTCAGTATCCACTACCACCTCAGTATCCACAACCACCTCAATTCAGTCATGTACAGAGTTCCGCAAATCATCAGGGGCCTCAAGCAATGGGTTATGGCCAGGCTGGTGGTATGTATATGCAGCCAAATGCTAACGGCCATATGTCAGCAGTCAATAACCAGGTTGGAAGCAATCAATTAGGCATGCACCCTCAGCATATTCAAGGTGTTACAGGGCACTACATGGGACATCAAACACAAGGTGGTCCTGCGGCTAACATGTATCCACAACAGATGTACGGAAACCAATTTGCAGGTTATGGCTACGGTCAACAACAACAACAGGGAGTTCCATACATTGAGCAGCAAATGTATGGCATGTCTGTCAGAGATGATAGTTATTTGCGAAACTCCAATCAGGGTTATACATCTTATGTTCCATCAGGGAAGCCTTCCAAGCCAGAGGATAAGTTATTCGGGGATCTTGTGGACATGGCAAAAGTGAAGCCGAAAACAACTCCAGGTCGAGCTGGTAGCATGTAAAAAACTGTCTTGGTTTGCATTTTAGCCCGTTTGCTAACTTGTGATGTTTTTATTTTATACATAATAGTTTTTGTTTTCAAATTTTTTGTTTTTGCTTGTCTGGGAATTAGCATTGATGTAAATTGATTCTAGAGGAAACATTGAAAAATGGAGAACTGGGAGTGGGGGAGAAAGAGCAAGTGATGGAAACATTAAAATATGGAGGTCTTATTTTCGTCTGCTCCTTATCTTCTATTGATGTTAATAAATGGGAAGACGGGGGCATTGGGTTTGGGTGGAATGACTTAAAGATTTCCTAATAGTTTGTCATGTTTGGATGTACTATTATTGCTACTGCTCTAATTTTGTCTTCTATTGACCTTTAGTACTCCTAAGGTTTTGATGTATTTTAGTTATACAAGAAAATTTCCTCAAGTCCAAACTAAACTAATTTTTAGTTTTGGAACACTACACTAAAGAATAACTATACTCCGACCCAAATAGAAAGAGTAGGGAAAGGGTTTGTAAATGGAGTCCTTAGAATGGCAAGCATATATCGATTTCATGTATTAAATTTGGCGTTACTGATATAGGTAATCTCCTCCTTGTAAACGTAAATAAACTTAAGTGGTAAACATAAGAAAGCAAATTGCCTGCAAAATACCAATAATATTCTCGTTTAAAAATGTGACACATGCATTATGATTTTAATATTAAATAGGTGTTTCAAAAAAATATTATAGAACAGGTAACATTATATCTATAAAATATTAACAAGACAAATACACCAAACTAGAATCTATTAATTTTCTTGCTTGCGCATTTGATTTCTGATATGTAACCCTCTTAATAAATTACAATAATATGCTTTTCTTTCAAAATCATGCTACACATTGTCACATTCTTCTGCTTCACACAAACAAGCTTGACTCGATTGTGTTTCCATTGATATAATATTCTGAACAAATATTTGTCAATGATTAATATAAAAGATACGAGATAAATGTCACCAATAATTTAAAAAAAAATGACAAACATTTGTAATTGTATAAATAAAACTCACGACAAATATTTTCCAGTAACTAAAAAAATACAAGACAAATATTTGTCATCAATACGCAAAAATATGATGCAAAATTTGTCACTTTAAAATATAAAAAAAATCTTTTTATAGGCAAACTTCACTCGGCTCCATTGATCCAAAATTGTTTGCAACAAAAACACATTTTGATTGAGTATATGATATTTGCCAATCCACATGAATGTTTTACTTTAAAAAGAAAACCGAATATCAATTGATTCATACAATCATCAAAACTACCGAGTCAATCACATACAATGTGAGTTGGGTGGCACAACCAGTTTGAGCTAAAATATAATTAGTTAAAGGTCTTGGGTTTGAAACCCAAATGAAGGAGAAAACTCATACATCTAAAACATACAAACCACGCATGGTCACAACATTAAATGGAAGAGTTATGTTCAGCATTAGGTTTGTTTCCAGGGCTGAAGCTTTGATTGAAGAGAAGGCAGGACTGGAAAGTGGAAATAATTGGAAACCATGATAAGAATGCATCCGTGGAAAAATGATCATACCCGTTCTGTTATCATGCATTCTAGCAAAGACTCCTTACTATACTCTTCATTGTAATCGCAAAAGATAAGATTGGAAACCATGATAAGAATGCCGCCGGTGGAAAAATAATCATACCCGGTCCGTTATCATGCACTCTAGCAAAGACTCCTCACTATACTCTTCCATGTAATTGCAAAAGATACCAATGATAGTTGAGCAAAAGCAGCAAGAAGACAGACAGCTGCAACAAGACCTAGTTATAACTACAACTCCTTGTGAAAATCTCAAACTGAGCTTAAAATCGACAGTTTTTAGCTGTAGGTAAAGATTAGAACCATCAGAAAAGACAAGCTCATTTACCTGGAAGCTTTAAACTATAAACAATATTAATGAACTCAGCAAAATATTTCCTTTGCCTCCAACACTGAAACAAACAGATACACAATGCTTCAAGGCACTAAACCAAAACGATGCTTTGTGACAACACTCACATGTCAACGTCAACAATGTCATTCCAGTTAATTTCATAGCATACCAAACATACCTTAAATGTATACCATTAGTTTCATTTTATTAGGGGGAAGAAAGATTTGTACTGTTGCTCCATGACAACATCCAATAATAATATTAACATTCTGGGCAAAAAATTACCAGAGCAGAAGACATCAGGTACAGAAAAATCACCAGACTACACGGTGGATTATCCAGGTGAAAATCAATCTACAATTCAGTTAAAAGTTAAAACAGTATGTTTTTTTATCAAAAGCACCGGTACATGTAATGAAATCCATTAAACTTCATGGTACAAAATTTAAATAGCCCAGTGGTGTTAAAACAAAATCTGCTACATATCCTAAATACTAGTACAAATATTAGGAAGGAAGGTCAATAGATTTCATGGTATAAAGTTTAAGAAAACCTGCGGACAAGCCAGTTGCATTAAAAGAAAAATCAGTAACAAGGGACTGGTGCCTTTCAAATTTCTCCTTTGTAACCTCCAGATCCAAAACAATCCTTCCTATTATTTGCATTCGCCACACTATTACGATCTAATTTTGGACAATCGCGCATACGATGACCAAGCCCGCCACAAAAAGCACATCCCTTGACACCACTTATGCCAGTGATTTCTTCATTATCTTCCATTGGATCAATCAGCTCAGCCAAAACAGGGGGAATCCTCTGTTTTGCTTCTTGCAAAAGGTGTTTCAAATCAAGCAATGTTGTCTCAGTTTGGTTCTTGTTTATAAATGTTGTCGCTATACCAGTTTTGCCACATCTTCCAGTACGTCCAATCCTATGGACATAATTTTCAATTTCAGCAGGCATGTCGTAGTTAATGACATGCTGAATATCAGGAAAATCCAAACCTTTGGATGCAATATCAGTTGCAACCAACACATCTTTCTTTCCAGCCTTAAATGACGAAATAGCATACTCTCTATCTTCCTGATCCTTGTCTCCATGAATAGCCACGGCTTCCACTCCTTTCAAGAGAAGATACTCATGAATGTCATCGACATCTGCCTTATTCTCACAAAATATCAAAACAGGAGGTGGGGTTTTCTGTAGGCACTCAAGGAGGTAAACAATTTTTGCCTCTTGTTTGACATACTCTACTTCCTGAATAACATCAAGATTTGCCGCCCCTGCACGTCCCACATTGACAATAATAGGTTTTACCAAAGCACTTCTAGCAAAGTTTTGAGTTTTGGTTGGCATAGTAGCAGAAAATAAGAGAGTCTGTCTTTGAGCTTTGAAGTGATCAAAAACTTCTCTTATACCATCTTCAAATCCCGAATCTACCAATCGATCAGCCTCATCTAGCGTTAAATATCTGCAGTTATCAAGATTCATTTTCTTCTCCGCCAACATATGCTTCAACCTCCCAGGTGTGGCAACAACTATGTGAACCCCTTTCTTGACAATCTCAAGCTGTGATCTCATATCAATTCCACCAATACAAAGCAAAGGTCTGAGCTCCGGATATCCAGCTTCCTTCACAGGTAACAAGAATTGTTCAATGACTTCATAAGTTTGCCTCGCCAATTCCCACGATGGACAAATAATCAGACCAAATGGACCTTCACCGGGAACTATAGGCATCGTAATTTCCTCCTGCATTGCCATCATGATCATTGGAAGCACAAAAACCAAAGTTTTACCAGAACCCGTGAAAGCAATTCCAATCATATCCCTCCCAGATAAAATAACAGGAAGCCCTTGCACCTGAATAGGCGTTGGCTGCACAATCCCCTTGGTTTTCAACATCTTCAAAATAGGATCCGGAAACCTCATATCCTTAAAATTTTTAATCGGGGGTGGAATATCTTCACCATTGACAATTATATGCCACTGTTTTTGAATCAAATCACAATCTTTCTTTGACATCCTTCTAGTATGCAAAGGAGGCTTCCACCCAGTAGGCAAAGGTTCGGTATAAGTGATCCCTTTCGCTAATTCACGAACCGACATAAGGGTTTTTTTATCAGACAAATTCTCAATCATCTCTTTCTCCTGTTGAACAATCAGTTCTGTAACACTAATCTCAGGTTGTTCTTTCTTTAACTGTGAGGCCTTAACAAGTAGACTGGGCTTAGTTTCAACCACACTTAGTTTTCCAGAATCATCATCTATTGGAGCAGATATTTTCCCTTTGCGTTGGAGAATCTTCTGAGCTTCCATGGCGCGACGCTTCGCCACAGGAATATACTCCTGATAATCATCTTCCATTTTAGCTACCATTGGATGGAAGAGTTTCTCCCTGTTTTGGGCGGCCGAAGAGCAACTACAGCGGTGTTGAGTGCGACAACTCAAACTTGTTTGTGATTTTGATTTTGATTTTGATGGAGGTGTTCAGTAAGCAATTTATATTGATCCCAAAATTGGTTAAAAACCTCAGACAACATAAATCGATCCTATCTATCTTAAGATGTTATTAACAAATATCAAATAACAACTTTAAAGATCAATCGTTTCTTTATCAACTTCCACGCAAGCTTCTTCACACAATTGTTTGGCCTCCTGTGTCATGGAAGAAAAAAATATCACATACTGCTCATTCTCACTTTTTTTAACTATAAAATCATTCAATAAAACCGGACACATTTAATCTTGAAATCATAATCACAATACACAAATGTGTAATGCTTGAAGTATGATTAATCATTGAAAATAGATACCAACCAATCTCATAGTATATTAATCATTAAGGTTTGATTAAGAGGAAAATAGTGAAACTACAATTTCAGATCAAAAATAAGAATTGATCTGAATATCTATGGGATAATAGATGTTCACTACAGAGATCAAATTTAACAGACAATCAATTAAAGCAGATACCAATCAAGCTCATAGTAGATCGTTAAGGTTTAATTAAGTGGAAAGTGAAACTCCAGTTTCAGATCAAAAATTTGATTAAGAGGAAAAATAGTGAAACTCCAGTTTCAGATCAAAATTTATGTCTTAGATTGTGAAATACAAGCATCCATATGCATCAACTAGTTTCATTTTCATATCTGCCATCATGTACACTAACCTAAAATTACAATATTCCACTGCAGCCCTCAGTTAAGTATCTGAACTTATAGGCTTTGTTTGCGAGTTTGGAGGGGAAGGGAGGGGAGGACTTTGGAAAAAAGGAAGGAGCAAGTGGAAGGAATAGAAGACTTTGAGATGGGAGGGCTTTGAAAGGTTAATTTTTCTTCATAATACAAAATCTTCCTAATTTCAGGGAACTCAAAAATTGTATTGGAGGAGGGTTTATATGAATTCTTCAAATTCAATCTACGTTGTTATAGTGCTCTTAAAATTAAAAATACATTAATCATTAGGAATAGTTTATCATTCTCTAGAAAAATACTCTTACAAAATAATGACCCAAAACATAAGAAAGGAAGAGCAGATATGCAGTTGAATGATTCTGCTAGGTTGATTGTTAAGCATTCAAATTTATTGTGAATTTTTACTTGTTAAGCAGAGCAGATATACAGTTCATTTGGTTCTATCTTATGCATGGCAATGCTGGGGATACATATCAGTGACTGTGCTAAAGTGTTACACCCTTCTACCAAAACGAATAACCAAACTACCAAAAACCTAAGTAAAAACAAATAGAACAACACACCAACAACCAAGGCTTATCCCACTAAATGGGGTCGGCTACATGGATCAAATTACGCCATAACGTTATATTATAAACCATATTTCGATCCAACTCATTAATATCTAAATCTTTCGTAATAGTTTCTCTTAAAGTTTTTATTGGTCTTCCCTCTGCCTCTAGTGATCTGACTATCCTCCATCTGATCTACTTTCCTTACTACAAAACCTACATGTCTTATCTCTAATGTCCAAAGTCCAAACCACCTAAGCCTATTTTCCACATTCTTTTCTTCTCTCTAAATCCTTCTACCAAAACAAATAACTAAACTACCGAAAATCTTAAGTAACAAGAAATAGAAAAACTAACAAAAACAGAACAATAACTAAAAAAACAAACTCGAAATTATAGCGTAATAGAACCTCCAAAAATATTTAATTTATGTATAAAAAAGCTTACCAAAAACAAAAATCAAACCCTATCTACAAATTCAGATTGCGAAACGAAAAAGAAAGGTTGGGAACGGTTAATTAGTAGTATTCACATTGATCAATTCATTGAAAACAGTTACAAGTCTGTTTATATAGAATTTTGCGAAGTGATCAATGTGAAAACAGTTACACGCTATTCCTCTCTTCTTCTCTGGTATCAGTATTAACCTTCACCGCCATAGCCGCCGATTCATCTTCCTCACTATCGTCGTCGCCGTTACTGCCGTCGTCGCTGATCAAACACATTGTTCATCTTCCTCACCACCTTCGCCTCTGTTATTGCTTTTCAACTGCAATTTTTATTATGATATTATGCATCAAGAATCAAGATGAAGAACCTGTTTTTGGTTCAAGTGATTTCTTCTCCAATAAAAGTAACAGTGTTGGTGTTAATAAAAAGGGATCTGATTTTTATGGTTCGATTGCAATGTTTGCAATTAGTGATTTGATTTTCAATCTCTGTTGTTGGAAATCTCATGTTAACTTTAAACATGGATCAGTTTTGAATCAGGAAGAGGGCATTTCAGTTTGAATCCTTTGAATCTGGCTGTGGGAGGAGGTTGACAGCCGTGAGAGTAGGGTGGGGTGGGAGAAGAAGGGTTAACGTAAAAGGGAAGAAGGAAGTTGTTTTTTTTACTTTCTATCAAACCAATGTTAATTTTTAAACTTGAAATCTCAGCCCTTAAATATTTGTTTGCCACATGTCTCTCATCCAAAGCTTAAATGAAGTAAATGGAGTCTTTGCTAAATGGAGCATACATAGACTCACGACGAAGTTTAAAGAAAAGTGATATGGTAGTGCTTGGTTTCACCTAAAAATAATTATCATTTAGGCAACATCGGCAAATATGCAATCGAAGGCCATGTGATCCCTTGCATAAGGGAAACTAAGTACTACCTGGGGAATTAGTCAAGCAGAGGTTTAGCATTGTATGTCACATCGTTCGAGTAATAGACATAGTTTTATTATAACTATTTAGTTTATACACTCTAATTAAGGTCATCCGATCAATGAACATATTTAATAATCTGAACTGTCAGATTGCAAATTAATGGTCGAGATTCGCTATAGCGTGAAAACTGCGTACTGTTTTTACATCAAGGAATACGGGTCCCAATTAAACAAGCTTCTTTCACCTTTTTTTTTTTTTTTTTATCTCTTTATC
>Ga0315913_1002598_pt1 | contig 21351 bp, 9 predicted proteins | sample MpolsnodulesMG_FD_207736 | JGI IMG/M metagenome (GOLD analysis project Ga0315913, IMG submission 207736) | Medicago polymorpha root nodule microbial communities from Los Angeles, California, United States - small nodules | ecosystem: Host-associated > Plants > Roots > Nodule | place: USA... | reverse complement strand
CCACCTTCGGCTTCACTTCCACCCCCACCTCCACCAGCAGCAGTTAGGATGCCACCACCTCCGCCACCACCAATGTCTCTTAGTTCCGATTCAGCGACGATGGCTGCAGCCCCACCACCTCCACCACCACCTATGAAAGGTGGATCAGTTCCAGCACCTCCACCACCGATACCAGGTGGAAAGGGAGGAGCCCCACCACCTCCGCCTCCCGGTGGAGCAGGGAGAACCTTGCGCCCCAAGTCAACTACTAAATTGAAAAGGTCAACACAACTTGGCAATTTGTATAGAACTCTTAAAGGAAAAGTTGAAGGACCTAGCTTAACAGGAAAATCAGCTGCTGCTGGGAAGAAAAGTGCTATTGGAGGAGCAAGTAATGGAGGAAAACAAGGAATGGCTGATGCCCTAGCAGAGATGACAAAAAGGTATGATTCCTATACCATCCACAACACCATAATCTATTTAGATTGACTTGTTTGAGATTATCTACTAATATAAGCATTTGTGAGATTGTTTAGAAGAGCTTATGACATGTCTGTAAGTTGTTTCCAATTTATTTCCATAAACTCTTTATGAAAGTAGTTTGCCTTTATTTGATCTTTTGTTATAGAAATAACTTGTACATCAACAAATATATGATAAGCGCTCTTAATTAAGTTTTTTATACAAACATATTTTGTTAACTTGATATGCAAGTCATAGAACCAAATGTCTCATTTCTTAATGTTTTTCTTTTCCCACATTTCTTAGATCCTCTTACTTCATACAAATAGAAGAAGATGTTCAAAAGTACACAAAACAAATAATAGAACTCAGATCAAGAATTACTAATTTCAAGACAAAAGACATGACCGAATTGAGCAAGTTCCACAGAGACGTTGAATCCATTCTTGAGAATCTAACTGATGAATCGCAGGTAAGTTAGCAAAGTTCATGTCTATTTGGTTCATATTTCCACCAATTATTGTTTCATTCACCTATTAATTTATACAATTCTGTTTCTGTATAGGTGCTATCACGATTTGAAGGCTTCCCTACAAAGAAGTTGGAAGCTGTTAGAATGGCAGCATCATTGTACAATAAGCTTGATTCAATCCTCACTGAACTTCAAAATTGGAAGGTAGTTGCTCCTATGGGTCAACATCTGGACAAGGTTGAACGTTATTTCAGCAAGGTAATCCAACACCATCATTTATATGTACTTATCTTTGTGTCCTTATGCAATCAATTATTTCTACATTCTAACCACCGAAGTGCAACAACGCATGCAGATTAAAACCGATTTAGATGCTTTGGAACGAACCAAAGATGACGAGTCTAAGAAGTTTAAGGGTCACAACATTGAATTTGACTTCCATATTTTTATAAAGATCAAGGAAGCAATGGTTGATGTTTCCTCCAATTGCATGGAGTTGGTACTTAAGGTATCACAGTTAGTTAGAACAAATTAAAACACTACAAAACTACTTTTGATTTTCGACCATTTTTCCTATTAATAAAACACAGTTAGACTAACTATGTTGTATCGCGTGTTAATCTCAGAAGCTAGTAACTTGATTTGCATTATTAATCTTAATCTTAATGTAGGAGAAGCGCGAAGATAGCAAGATTGATGGACCAAAAAAGGAATGTGCAAAAATGTTATGGAGGGCATTCCAATTTACATTTCGCGTCTACACATTTGCTGGTGGACTTGACGATCGTGCCGACACGTTAACAAGAGAATTGGCTACAGAAATACAAAATGAGCCAAACCATTCATGATGCATATATATATTTGATTTTATGGAGTGAAATTTGATATGGTGAGGTTCATTATGGATATATACCATCATCATGAACCCCCTTTTGTAGTTGCAAAGCCATTTGTATATTGAAATGAATCATTGGCGACTTGGAGGTTTTTTTTTTTTTTTTTTTTGATAGGAGCTAGTCATGGTTGAAGAGTTTTTAAAACTCGTTTCGAAAAACTCTACCGGAAGTGTGCATAGCTTAACCGGAAGCTTCACTACTTTAGTTAATTTGTTCTATGTATATTTACACTATATATATTTTGTATTTTTTGAAGGAACGGGTTCCCATTTATTCTATTTTAGCTTCATTAAAAGATGATAATTTGTAAACAAAAAAAAATGGCACGAAATATATGTAATTTTGGCAAACCTAAATACAATTGCTTCTTTAAATAGCCTGTTTACTTTGTGAAAATATTTGTTGTTTTTATTTTTCAAAATATGTACTCATTTTACTAACTTGCTAATATGATGATGAGAGATTTTTGAAATGAGCCATTGTGATAGAGAAGATAAAATGTTAGCTATGAATAATTCATTTGGAGAAATAATGAAAATAATTTTTTTTGTCATTTTTGTTGTTTATCAAAATGCAAGACAATTGTTCACTACTTGTGAATTCATCATCAAAACATTAGTCTAAATGGGAAACAACAATAAAAGATAGTACGAAATATACGTAATTTCGGCAAAGCCTAAATAAAATTGCTTCATTAAAGTTAAGCATCAGCAATGTTGTGCCTCGCAGATGCTTTCCTTCCTCCAGATAAAAGCAAGGATTCCTTAAACCCCTTGCTTTCTGCTTTATACATTTTTCATTTTATTATCTTACTTTGTTGTCTAACAAATTGAAACCCAAAAGAAAATTTCTTATATTGCAAGGACAATATACATCCTCAAAAACATGCAAAATGTTGTTTGTTGCTGCAACAAACATTTTCATGAGACTCTTTTATCGCCAAAAATTGAACTAGTCTCTTTTAAGTCATACATACTTCGTTATTCCTGCCAAAAATATTTGATTCCGCTCTGCTACGCGCGGCTGTTGTAGCGCCGCTATTGACTACTATGCCAAAAACTCTATTCAACATCAGTTCTCTATAAATAAAATATATTAAAAAAAATGTAACATGATAAAATTATTGCGTACCAAATTGCAGGACTGTAAAAACATATAATACAAGAATAAGTAATTCGATAATAATACGAGAATGATGCTATAGGAATCTATATCATTAAAATGTTTAGTGTACAAAAATAATTTTGCTTTGTATCCCAGGGTTTAAATCATTCATGTATTTTGACCGTATAAACCTGAATAAATAAATATAAAACACATGTTAACAAAAAGCTTTAGCTTCCTCGGCAAAATGGATCACAATCTTTAGGAAAAAAAATTATTCCCTCTACCCCTCCCTATCTTAAATAGATTTCTAATTTCTCCTCCCATCAGAGGATAACAATACAACATGAGAAAAAAATCTAAGCATAGTTGCACCATATGCCTAATGGCGTAATTAAGGAACTAGTAAATGTAATCATTTCTTGCTTATCTTTCTTCCTTTAACGTGTTTTTCTAAGCTTCTAATCCTTTGACTAATAGAAGATATCTTTTTGTTTGGTTGTTTTGGTGTTTCAACTGGCAATGAGCTTTGATTTTTTATTTGTTTTGGTGATTCAATTGGCAGTGAGCTTTTATCTTTACGTTGTTTTAGTGCTGGAAATATAGAGAAGGGAGATTTCGGAGAACTGGTGGGTTCTGCAGGAGGTAAATCAGGAATACCCAAAGTTTTCTTTACACCAGGAGTTCTAAGCACTGCAAAATTGGAAATAAAAGAATATACATCAGAAAAAATCAAGAAAATCAAAGTACAAGAGTTTGCTGATGTCAGTTTAAAATAGAAGCCCACATCCATTTAGTGCATAAATTATAAGAAACTTAGTCATACATGAAACACGTCTTCAATTTAGGTCTCACTAAACCAATGATTTCCTTTCATTAAAGTATTTCCTATCATTTTTTTTCAGAAGAATGTGGCGTCAACTCGGTCCTCCAAAAAAATTGACATCCATAAAGTTTTGATGTCATTATCTATGATTGCAGGACTAAATTTAGGTTGAAATTATGTGGCGCAACAAATGACAACGCTTATCTTTGCATAAGTATAATGGAACTTCAGTCTTTTTTATACACAGCTTTATCCCACCAATGACAATGGCAACAATATTTAGGCCACATTACTACCTGACCATGAGAATATCGTCCGAACATAATATTATACTAAAGAGATAAAATACGTAATGACTCAAGGAGTGGACAGAAATGCTTGTCCTAAGGTTGAGAGAACAAAAAACTTGAATTATACATTGTGTTTTTGGATAGAATAAAATACAGATTGGTACAATGAAATCTTGGCAAAGTTTATAAAACAATTGCATTTCCAATATAGGTTGTGATTACTTAGTAACAGTAGTCAGACAGCCAGTTAATAATTGTGAGGTGCACTATATTTCATTTATATGTTTAAAACAAGGAGTGCAAAACTGTTAGTTTGTATGCAAGTTAGTCTTAGACAGATCTGGAACAATGGATTCTCCAATTACTTGCACGATACTACCTCCGTTCCTAAATACATGCCGCAGTTGATCACTTCACACATGTCAATGCACACCTTTGGTCTTTAAAATATTTAATAATCTATAATAAAAAATTATTAAAAGTTGATATTTTGAAAATATTCATTGAGCTAAATCGAACAGCATCTTATATACTATTTACTTTATTTATAAGTAAAAAAAAAAGTGGTCAAAGTAGGTTATGTTAATAGTGCAGATGGTCAAACTGCGACATGTATTTAGGAACGGAGGGAGTACAATCTATAATACTCGAAGCCATCACAAATGGCAGAATCTAGGCCGTATGCAATATGTGTTTGATGAAAATAAATCAAAATTTATGTCTACTGAAATGAAGAATAATGACATTGGGATAGTGCAGATAAAAACACAATTCATTTGTTTCCTTACCCATTCCATACGTCAATGAAAACAAATTCGATGTAATCCAGTAACAAAAAATTGCCTGCAAAATTACACATAAACACAAGTTCAAACTACATAGACTGACAAATAAAAGCAGCAGTGGTTAATATAAATTAGCACAGCATTCTTTTCTCTCTCAAATTAATGAAACACCGTTAAAATCTTTACAGTACAATTTAATTTATAATGTGTAATGACATCTGTAATGAAAATGGATAATCAATAATCTATATCTATAGAAATTTCCTAAGTTTCATGAGTGTAGTAGAATGTCATTGTGTTACTAGTCAATAGATACTATTCTCCAGGTTTCCCAACTCGTTTATAAATTTGAAGGGGGAATAAAAGTTTACTTGCTGGTTGGTGTGGAGGAGTTATGGAGTGTAGTGATAAGGAGGTTGAGGGTTCTATCCCCACCCACCCACCCACAACATAGCACTAACTTATGCCATTCAAAAATAAATACTACTGAATAACTTCATTTCTGATTATTATGATCAGAAGTGCAGAGGAGGAAAAGAAATCCTCGTAGATATTGAAAAAATGTGTTTGAGATGAAGCAGCAAAGCCGGTAGCTCAATGAGACTTTCTGATCTTTTTGGGGATCCAAGATTGAACCCCGCCGCCACCAAAAAAAAAGGGTTGACCCCTTATATAAACCAAGAAAATTATTCTGTCTCGACTTAATCTACCAACAAACACAACCCTAACAACAGAACACCAAGTACTGAGAGGGGGGGGAGGCAATCAAGTTAAACAGGTAGTTGTCAAAGTTAGAGACACTTTAAACTGAAGATAATAATAACAATAAGGGTCTAACTAATGAGTGCCCTAAGGGCATTGGTTAAAGAATTCATAAAATGAAAGTTTTTCTTGGAAATACAATTTAAAAACTTGTCGTTATAATAAATACATCATCATTTTTCTATATAGACTCGCCTCTTTTGATTCCTTAATTAATGCCTTAAGGGAACTTATTAGCTTTCTCCTAATATCTCTTAATAATAATATACACGCAGATGATCCAAGACCTAAGGTTATTTTAGGTAAGGAAGGGGTGTAGTAGGGGGGATTTGAGTTAAGTGGAGGCAATGGGGCATGTGTAAACTTATGTAAAGGGAATTGATGTTATGCTCGTTTTCTCCAGTTTCATACACAGACCCAGCTTAATTATGATATCACCTTGATACTAGGTCAGTAGAGGTAAATACAATATTTTCAGCTTTACATACCTAATCTAGTTTACATGCGTAAAACATACACTACACTGTGCTTAGGATGCATGCTATCTAATGCCAGAGCTGATTTTTTATTTATTGATGCCGTTAATACTTACAAAGTTGCTAGTCAAACCATGTAGCCTCAAAGAGCTTACCATCTTACAAGTCATTTCAAGACAAAAAAATTATTATTCGGAGACAAGCTAACTATAGAGCATATGCCTACCTTTACTGAAACTATCAAAAACAAAACTACTGTTTCTACCTAAATTTGTACAAAAATAGATAGATAAATCAAATGCATACACAGATGGTAGCAACGGGAAGTTGTTCCTTCCAAACAGAAGGCCCGGCTAGGAAAGTTTACCTTTGGAAAACTCAGAGTGAAAGGAACTGAAAGAAGAGCAAGAACCCTCGAGAACTTTTTCATGGTGTTACCCATAGGATTTCCTTCCATTCCTTCTTGCATATTAGTCTGAAGAACAACATAAAATCAAATTGATCTTAATTGGAAATCAAACATAACAGATATTTATAATACAGTTTTAAACTGTTTTCTTGTCAAATGAAGTGGCTGGTTTTAGTGAACAATAAATAAAAGACAATTCAAAAACGAAATGTAAGACCAAATAAACTTTCAGACAAGAACTCTGAAGGACAAACTAGAAAGACAGTTAGAAAAAACACTTTTTTCTGAAAACGAGGTCCTTACCTCTACTACTATTAAGAATGACAAAGCAGTCAAAACTGGAAAAATGTACAAGGCATCTGGAGTTGTGAGATCAGTAAACCAGAAAGCTCCACCGTGTTTGAACGATGGCATTTTTTCAGCCATGTTTGTTATCTGCCATCAAAGAAAAGAAAATGAAATTGTGAATGGGTAGAAACAATTTAAAGGCTCCTCAGACTTCTACAAGTAGGGGGAATATTGGGGCAAAAGTCAGCTTACCGCAAGAAAAAAACTAATGAAAACAGGACCTTGAATAAAGAGCCCCTTCAATGGCGTAAAAGGAGTCACACCATATCTGCATTAATCAACCCAACGAGATAATGACATCTAGTGAAACAAAAGATCCATGAAGTTTGATTTAATACTTAAAATAAAGGTTCCGTAGAGCCACAGACCAATATATCATATATCTTCTATATTAATCATAACAAATCTTCAATTGACTATAGTGATTATACATCTAGCCAAAAGAAATACCAAAACATCTAATCCTTTTTTGTCTTTACAGAAGTACCATTTTCAATTTAATGAAAACAGCAGAATCAAAATGAGGCAAAAATAGTAGTTGACACACAGAACGGGGGTATTGGGTAGGGCAACTAGTTTGAGCTAGTTAAAGGAGTTGGAGGACCCGAGTTCAAATCTGGTGAAGGATAAAATACTAGTGTAACAACTAATTACTAACATTAATTGGTGTTTCAAAACAAAAATATCGACACTGAACATTGAATGTTATGATTTAAGTTATGATCATCACAAGTCACCACAAAGATTAATTCGCTGATACATGGTATCACCAAATGCAGTAATTACACTAAACTTGGAGATCAAACATGACTATTAGCCGTTATGCATTAAAGAAACCATGAAATGGCTTACTCTTTGAATAGCTTATTCATCCTCTCCTTACCTTGAGCAACAGCCGCGGGATCAGATGTCTGAAAAATGGATCCTATTGTGATTAGAGAGCAATTGTCTATGATATAATAACATAAAACATGCATGTAAGAAAATCGAAAACTTAATACATTTCCCCAATATTGTCAAAGAATCAATTTGTTATAGATTATTATTTCATAGAAAAATCATTTTTTATGGTTTGTGTCGAAGTTGTTGGCTTTAGATAAAAAGGAGGAGATAAATATTAAGAGTTTCAAATTATGGATAATAACTGGATATTGAACTAATTCTACATACTAAACACAAATTCCTAATTACGGATACATGACTCCTAATACTAAATAAATATAAGTAGTATAAAACTAGTCCTAGGAGATAAAAGTACTCTTAAGATTAGAAAATTATCATAGAAGATAAACTAAGATACTCTAACATATAAAACCAAATTACCAATGACCTATTGAGATATTTTATATATTCTAAAACTCCCTCGAGGTAAAGCATATGAATACTTAAAAAGAAAATAATATTACCCCACAAATTAAAAATAAATAGAGAACCAAAAATAAAAAAACTGAGGACCGCCAAAAACAATAGTTGGAAAGACAGCTCAAGATGCTTGAGTTACTATAGAATAGCCTAGCTAGAATGGCATGATCATCAACTTGAGAGAAATTTTATGGCGAGTGTTGGAAATTCCGCCTTCATTACGCCCGATATAAAACTTGATAGCGAGCAATCAAACAAAGCAAGGTCCATCCTTCTCAAATCGCATTTGGAAGCCTCAACTTACAAGCCGGGTTTGTAAGGTAGTCCATTGCATTAGGGAAGATGACTGGCTAGTGCACCTGGGAAAGAGGCTGAGGCCGTCAATGAGAAAAGAAGCCACAACTAATATAATTCATTTGTGGGAGCAAAATCGTCACCAGAACGATTGTCAGAAGGAATAGAAGTCAAACATAACTAGTAAGTGACTCGGCACAGCAGACGGCTGAGGGTGGCGGCGAAGGAGGCCGAAACCGATTTAAACAAAGAAGAAAAAGGAGAGAGTTCAGCAAAATAAGTTTTTTTGCATACAACTGTCCTTCCACTCTCAGACTTTAGGGAACACTTTAGTGGAATAGTGACAAACCTCTTAGGAGGGCGACTCGATTATGGGCTGTCTAGGAACCTGAAATGCAGCATTTTAAAAAATAATAATAAAGAAAAAGAAAGAAAGAAAGAAAGAAAGGGATGGTTTTTATATCTGTCAACACAACCCCCAACACAACCTAATACAATTTCTCCCTCTCTTTCTCACATAAACCCCCTACCACATTTCTTCACGAGCCATTTATCTTCGTCTCTCAGTTCACGCCACTCTCATCTCTTTTCCTATATTATTTCTCCTTCCCTTTTATTGATTGTGATATTCTTCATGTGATATTCTTGATTGTGAATGTTTGAATTGATATTGTGAGTGTTATGAACTTATGATGGAAAACTGTTGGCTGCAACAAAGAGATAATGCAGCCTATGGGTAAGTGCTCATAATAATATAAAATGATTTCCATTTGCTGCACCGATGAGAGAATGCAACCTATGGACTAATTGTTCATAGTATTTTAAAATGGATATCGTTCGCTGCAACGAAGATATAAAACAGTCTATGAGTTAAGTGCTCCTAGTATTTTGAAATGGATATTGTTTGCTGCAACGAAGAGATAATGCATCCTGCGTACTGAGTACTCGTGGCCTATGTGGAATCCGTCCGTCGTAAGGGAGAAATAATATGTCCTATGTGCACATGTGGAACTTCGTGTATGACTATCAATTGGTTCATGCTAAGAACTTTATAGGAAAGTGTTATCCTTGATGTTGTAAATATTTTTATAAGTATTAATGAGTTTTGAAATGATTAGATTCTTAGTTTAGAAGTCGTTTTGGATTAAAAACGTGTTGCAATTCTTACGTCTCCTTCATGTCCACTTTATTTTATTATGCTCTCTCACGGTCGGTGACTCACCCCTTTCTTTTATTTTCTTTAGATTCACAGGTTGCAGAGTATAAATCTCTCGGGGTTTGCATATCTACCTAAGAGTTATTCTTCTCTTTTGAGTTGTACAAATGATGAGATAATATTATATAGTTAGATGAAAATTCAATTAACATTTTGGGATGTCACAAAAATAGATCAGACATTATCAAGTTTTAGTAACTCTGTATTCTTAGAAAAGTATATGGGTTACAATGTATTAAGCTTACTAGGCTAAAAATATGATGAGTCGGTGTTAGCCTATGCGCCAGTGATGGCCTAAAATTGGGTCGTAACAGAACAAGTATCACTGGGATCAGGTTTCTATCGTATTTCATTTGTTCCTCTTGCATAAAACATAACTACTTAAGTGGAATTATTTATTTTGATCCCTATAGTTTTACTAATGACATGGATCATCATGTTAAACACTTAACTGGAAAACTATCAAATAAATTTCAAAAGAAAAAACATCTATGCTAAAATTTCAAGATATAAAACAATATAATTTGTGCGGCTCCTGCTTCTTAACTTACATGCATAACAATATAATAGCAAAGCAATATATCCGCTATTAATGGTTTTAAGAAATGACTTGATGAACTAAAGCACCATTACCTTCCCGTCCATCTCTTCCTTTATCTGTTCCAAGTGAGGCCTCATAAGCTGCAGCACGCACGAAACAGTAAGCTTAGGTAATAATAAGATAGAAAGGGATATAAAAAAATGCATATATACAACAAGCTTCGGGCCTTTTTTCAAAATGGATAAAATGAAGGAACAAAACGGTGACGTGAGCGAATAAACCCTTCAACCCACCATGTTAAGGATAAGTTATTTCAAAGTGGAAAAGGGAAACCCGGGGGAAATTTTACTCCAAACATCTAATTTGTATCCACTCAAAACAGAACAACGACAGAGGCAGGAGCAAACAATACTCATAGCCACTACTACATTTTTCGCAAGAAACAGCTATGAAAGCATAGCAGCACAACATACCGTAAGCTTAGAAGTGGCCTTGAGTTGATTTACTAAGAGTGGAACAGTTGCAGTTCGAATCACGAGAGTTGTTAGAGCTATGGCCGCCCACCTGATACAAAGGAGCAATGCGGTGAAAAGTTTCCTTTCAAAAGTCATGTCGCATAAAATTATTTAGGGTTAAATATGTTTTAGTCCCTATAAATTCTAGATCATTCAAGTTCAGTCATCATAGGAGATTTAGTCCTTGTAAAATTACAAAATTACAGATCTTTCAAGTTTAGCAGCTATATTTTATAAAATCAGGTGGTTTTATTCCCAACAAGCACTCATTTTATAAAAGGTACAAACTAAAACAACACTTGTGAAAGACAGGGTCTAAAATTGTTAAAAAATTTATATGGCTAAAAAACATATTTAACCTATTTTTTGTGAAGTTATGATGTAACAATTCATTAAAGAGCAATGTAGCTAGCATAGACTCAAAACCCTAAATTCTCATTCAACTTAAAAAGGTCCTAAAATAAGCCAAGATTCCAATTTGGATATTCTTAAGGGAAAATTATTAACTTCATTACTTATTACTTACAAATAGCAAGTCAAACTTAAGTGATAAACTGACTAAAGGAACTGATTGTCGAAATCCATATCCCTGGTAAAAGCCAAATATCACACTAGGGAAATTTGACATAAATGAATATCAATTCTGAACTGTTTTGGCATTCTCTTAAAATTTGGACAAACTGTTCTAGATTTAGGGTATGTCGAGATTGACTTACTTGAGCTTATCTATTGACATAAGCACTGGTGGTTTATTTTCATAAACTCTCCAAGATAGCTTATGAAAATATGATAAGATCTGTTTGAATCGGGACCTGTTTGGATTCGCTTATTTGAACCTACCTACTGGAATAGACACTTGTCAGACTGTTCAGGAAAACCTATGAAAACAACTTATTTCTATAAGCTCTCCCGGTTAACTTATGACAGTAGCTTATAGCATAAAAACAATTCAACATTATTTTATCTTTTGTTACAGAAATAGCTTATATGAAAGCGCTTATATGATGAGTGCTTAAGCTATAAGCTATTAATTAAGTTGTTTATCCAAACAGAACCTTGGCTTATTTGAACTTATCTTTTTTTTTTTTTGTAGTTGCATACGAACTGAGCTAATCTCAAGGTTTATCTACCAACATAAACACTTGTAGACTGTTTCGAAGAGCTTAGGGAAATAAGAACTTATGACATATCCATAAATTGTAAATTGTTTTCAGCTTATAACCATAAACCTTACGAAAACATCAGCATCTTATAACGAAATCAGTTCGATTTTATTTTATCTTTAGGACTGATAGAAATAACTAACACATAAACAGTTGTATGATAAACACTTATGCTAAAAGCGCTTAATTAAGTGAACTAACCAGTCTAGACCAGTGTATAAATGAACAGCATCTATAACATACTGCAAGGCTTGAACAGGCAAATAAGAATCAGCAGCAGCAATGGCAACTTCGCTAACACCAGAAGCGGCCTGAGAAGTCACAGCCTCCACGGTGGTATCAGTGAAAACATCAGCTACATCAGTCATTACGGTAATCTTATCAGAACTCTGATCCATTGATGACATATTTCGGCAGAAATTATATCCAGCGAACGGTGAAAGGTGTGTTCTATGTTGAGAAGATGAGAAAAAACCGATTGATCCTCCGTTAAGAGAGGTTCGAAAGGATCTTGATTGGGTGAAATTGTTACTGATTCCTGTTGAAGATGGTTTATCATCTGATTTGGTTTCATCGTCGGTGTGGAGAAGATAGGTGAAAGAAGGATGGGACCTTCGATCTATGCGTTTGCCTCTTTGTAAGAGGCAACGTCTGTAAGCCATTGATGGTTGTGGCGGCGGCTGTCTCTTCCTTCTTCAAATGGAAAAGAAAAACAGCCACACAGCCTACAAGAAGGATACTGCGATTTTGTTGCACAGAATAAGAATTTTACTTTTTTCGGTTATTTTTTTTACTTTTCTTTTCATCAAAGATAGATAATATTGACTATTTGATGAAAATGTGAAAATATATTTCCTCTATATACCCAACAAAAAAATATTATATGGCCACGTTTGCCAATTCATGCTATGTTACTAGGATGTTGACTCACTCATAAATTCGTGAGATAACTATCGTTGTTAATGTGGAGCAGTGACGGAGGTAGAAAAAATATCGAGGATGGGCCAGCAAAATATACTCTAATATATAAACATAAATTTTTCAGTTGTAATAAACGTTAAGCACAAAGTTTCATCAAAAAAGAAAACTACGTACCTTAGAAAATTAAACAGACAATTATCAAAATAACATTGCAGTTTCAAAATTCAATTACCAAGTATCAACAATAAACAAACAAGAAAATTAATTAACATTCAAGCTTAGTAATAGTACCAATCATCAATCAAAAATATCAAACAACAACCAATCTTAAGAGCAAACAACAACAAGCAAACACCTTTAAATTCTAAAATCAAAAAGAAAATTAACAGTAGTCAAGAAATTACCTTTTCATTTGGATTGAAAAAACAGAGAGTGAAAAAGAAAAAGGAATTTTGTTTGATCTTCTCTGATTGAGAGAGAGAAGAGAGTGCTGGAGTGAGTGGTTGGCACCGGCGGTCGTGTGGCCGGAAACGGTGAAAATCGATGGTGACACTGTGATTTGGGTTGAAGGTTATGGATTTGTAGTTAGGTCGCGTTTCCAAAGAGGGACAAGTTGTGTCTAACGTATCAGAGTAAGGGGAAAAAAGGTTGGGAATGTTGGGTGGGGCACTTGGAAAAAATAATTATAATTTGAGGATATTTTTGTAATTTTCCTATAGAAAAAAAAATTGGGGTGGGCCGTGGTCCACTTCATCCCTTTAAAGCCTCCGCCACTGATGTGGAGTACAAACTTCAAACAAAATTAAAAAAACAATTGTCAAGAACAAACAGAGAATTTACCTGAAGAGGATAGAGATACTTACATCGCGAGTAATCGTGGAATGAGGTGCTTCGTGGATGGAGGTGATGGCCAAAATCTGAGAAGGAGACGACAACAAAGGATGAGGGTGTACATGCAGCCACTCTGACGCTCAAGTTAGCATATGGGCAAGAAGAGGGAATAATTTATACCTTGAGAGATGTTGGAGGCTTGTTTATATAGGGATCGAGGAGAACCGTTGTATGGTAATGGAAAGCCATTACAAACAATGTCCATCAATGCTTAGTAATTACAAGCCTTTCAGACAATTATGTAGAGTTATGAGTCGGCGACGATCCAAGGTGAGAATGAGAAGATTCCACTCATTTAGATCTTGCGTAACTATGCCCTAATTTGTGACGGGCTGGACTTTTGGCCGGCCTATAACAACAAAATAAGAAAAACAAAAAAGCATCAACACAAAACATAAGATCTCAAATTGGACAGTGATGGGGGTGTCCAAGACACATAGTTTCCATGGTTGTTTCCTATGTGGTGCTTGGAGTTCCTTTTTGTAATCGAGGTCACCATCATAAGGGCCAAATTTAGAGGCGTTTGGTGATGTGGGATCCAGGCTACCGAAGAGGGTCTTGTAACGGTATAAAGGTGGTGGCAAAATATCCAATTCAAGTTTTTGTATTCTATCATAAATTTTAATTCAATTAACAATTTCATTTTACTAAAAGTGTAATTTGTAATAAGTGATTAAAATCAAATAGTGAATGAGCTTCAGTTTTAAATAGATCGAGTTTAAATTCTGATTGAAACAATAATATATTTTAGGGTTAATATATTTTTACCTCTTGTAATATTAGTGGTTTCCATAAAGCATAATTTTTTTTACAGTTTACCCCCTGTAAAAAAATTGTTTAGATTCCAACCTTGTAATTTGAAGATTTTTGGTTTTGGACCTTCATAAATTTTGACTGTACAAAATCGATGATATGACAGTGGGGTAAACCGAAATATCAATGATATGGCGGGGGTAAAACGAAATTATCTCAAATTACAGGGGGTGAAAGTACCTTAAATTTTGAAATTTGATGCCATGAAGGTCTAAAATCAAAAAATCTTCAAATTACAGGGTTGGAATCTAAACAAATTTTTTACAGGATGGTAAATTAGAAATCGCTAATATTACAGGGATAAACATATATTAACCCTATATTTTACTTTATTTATATCTTGACTAAACTTAAGATTATTAAAATCTTTTCCCAAAAATATTACTGATAATTTCCAAACGTTTTTTTTTCAAGAATTTCCAAAGGTTTTATTTTAGAAATCGCCTCAAACCTCAATTAATGACCAACCTAATTTTAGACAGAGTAGTGTATATATCATGTGGTGTATTATACACGATGTTATTATCATTGGTACTGTATTAGGAGGAAACTAATTAAAAATAGGAGAATGTTAACCAATCCTTTAAAGATATTGGTTAAACAATTAAAACAAGTTTTTAATAAAATATAGTATAATCATTATTTGATCAAATATAGTAATATTTTATATTTACAAGACAAAACTTCTACTTATGAATTCTTTAATCATTGCTCTCAGGACATTCAGCAAAACCAAATATACATTGCTTATATTTTTAATTAGTTTATAATAGCAGAAAAGCACCTTGTTTGATAACGATGATTCACGTGTGTAGCGTGTCTAAGCAAGTCACCCCGCACCCGCCCAGCTTCAAACGTTGTGCACAGTGCACACAACCCAAACTCCACTTCAATACTTTTCCTTTTATTATTGGATTGATTCACGTACTTTTAGAAATGGAGTATATCTTTTGAATTGCGTATATTACTTTACCATAAATAAGAAAAGACGTGAATTATTAATCAAACTATATTAATTAAAATTAAAATGCGTAGGGGCACATGATTCGTTGAATTAAAACACTAAAACTTGGAAACGCAGTCAGCACCAGTTACTTTAGTTGTTTGTTTTGCACTATTTCTTCCCCGTACGTTTCTGTTTCCTTTCATTGTCTTTTTTGTTTTTATTTGGTTGTACTTGCTTGGAATTTGTTTGGACCAGGTTGTTCTAATAAATAGTACTAGTATTTATTTATTTATTTATTTTGATTTGATTTAATTTTGTGGATAGATCTTGAGCTGATAGCTATGGCTTCTTCTCTGTTACTGGTTGTGGTTTTTGTGTTTGATATCATTGCTTTTGCTCTTGCTGTTGCTGCTGAGCAGAGAAGGAGTTCTGTGAGTCTCTCTCTCTCTCTTTAACTTTCACATATTGCATTCTCTTTTGGTCAAATACCATATGAATAGGAAAAACAAAAATAATTATTATTCAGTAAAAAAAATTCAAATTAGTACTATGAAAAATCTATTGAAAGTTGATAATTATGATATTGATTTCATTTTTTGTTTAGTATAAAAGGATCAATTATTCGCGCTTTGTTGAGTCTGCTTTCTGAGTTTTCCTTTACTTGGTAAAGAAACTTGATGAAGGGCTTGTGGTGTTTCTGGAATTAGGAGAGGTTTGGATTGTTTAGATAAAAATTTCAACAGACACTTGCAAGAAAAAAGAAGTTGAATTGAATTCATCTTACTATTAGTCTTCAGAATAAGACCTTATTGTCGCTTCAAGTCCTCCACTGTTTTGATAGTTCTTTAAAACTTCTCCACTTTAAGTTATGAATCATTTTCTTACCTCAATCGAAAATTTTGTAAGTGTGTGTTTGGTTATAAGGTGGTGAAATTTGATTTTGATTAAACTGATTGTAATTAAAAGTGGTGATTTATATTTGGATATGTTCCCGTGAAATTGACTTGAACAATAAATTTGGGTGTAAAACTCACGATTTAGGGCAAAAGGTACAAATCATAGCTTCAAGTTAGAATTAATTATAGAGGCAACATGAATTCTAATGGACAACCTCCAAATATGCCAAAATCAATCTTAATTCTTCAGAGTCATTTTTCCAAAAGTGAATCCACTTAATAGAAAAGAGTTGTTTACTTTTCTCCCATTAACGAATCCTCTTTCTGGCTATCACCAAAACTTATGGACAGGGATGCACCTTTTATGCTTTGGAATGATTGGAATTACAGTGATAAATACTGCTTGGTGCGTGCTTAATCATTAATGCTGTAAACTGAATTCTGGTTTAATGTCTGAAACAACCAGTTTTTTTAAGTCTACTCAGACATCATAAATCATAATAGGTGGGGTAATTGCAGGAGAGTGACATTCATTTTGTTTAAAAAATTGCAATTTGAATGTTTAGAAATGTAGAGGTGTGTAGGCTGGCTGAGTTATAATCAAAAGCTGGATATAGGCAGTTGAAGGAGAAAATCTCAGCAGTTCATCGCTCTGGGAATTGAGATCTTTGATTATTATATTGATAAAAGTACAAAATTTTGTCTTGTGGAGTGCTGCAGCCAATATGAGAATAGATTCTGTTTCAGCTGTTGTAATTAACAAGCAAATAGGTGGACACAATAATGACATAATATGGTTAAAGCGCAGAAAGATGGTCGATATTCATGGAGAATTATAACAGTGAGCTTAAATAACTAAGTGCAGATGTCAACCGGCAAGGTTCACATGATTCACACCAGTTGCTCTTGTGCATGTAGTCATGGAGAGTAGTAATTTGTGTGTGCCAAAAAACAGAAACTGGTCTGGCCGTGTTACTACTAATGTAAAGAATCCTCTAAAGAGATATTTGGAAGGGTTTATTTAGGCTTACCTTCATAAGCTCCTCAATAAAATAAATGGAAACAGCTTAAGCTATGATAAGCTCTTATTGAATAAATATTTTAACCAAAGACCCCTCCCCACCTCCGCCGAAATGTGTTTTTTACCTCCCCCTACATCTTTTCACCCTTGTATTTAAAATCAAATATCTTATACATCAAAAACTTAGTTATAAAAGACAGTTGATCTGTTATTGATTTCCAAACTCTTCTAGCTTAAGTGGTTTTGTAAGAGATTAAGGGGCGAGTCCATTTTGTATTGAGTTATTTGTGAACTATTTAATACAAGTATAAATGATTCAAACGCAAACTTTATATCTCCCGGTGCCATTTTTTGTTGGCTAGTCCATGCAGAACTTTGCTGTGGCTTTAATTGGACCCCCCCCGCGTGCTAGTGGAAGGGGGGGTTAGCCCCCTGGATTAGACGGTCTTTGTACCGGATACCGAGTTTTTAAAAAAAAAAACACCAAATTTATAGGTGAGGTCAAATATTCACCAATAGTATAAAATATTGTATTCCTCATCACCAGTTTGTTGTTGCAATCCCCAAACACTTTGATTTGCAAGGTTTGTAGCAGTCACCTGCTCAGGAAACATGAGTATGGTTTACATCATGACATAACCATAAACTCCCTTCCTAATCAATGACAGTTGAACTGGCCTATATCTTCGACGTCCCTCCTGATTCAGTCCCTATTAAGATAAGCAGCTTAATTAACCGCTTATAGCATACACACTTATCATAAAAGGGCTTATGTGTATGCTATTTCTATAACAACAGTTCAAATAAAATTAAAATGATTTCATAAGCTATTATGGAGAGTGTTCTGGTCCAGAACACAAACCTAGGGAGCAGCTCCAAATGAGGGAGTGGTGCCTTAGGGTTTTTGAGAACGCGTGTGTGGAGTCTAAATTGGATCCTTTCCCTAGAGGCTTGGTATTCCCTTTATAGTACTCCCACCAATCGTTGCCACTTGCCAGGCCCAAATTCAAATGAAGTACAGTGAGGTACTATGTGATAACTGGCAAGTAGGAATAAGGTCTCTCCCGATCGGTTGTGTGGGTACCCTCAGGTGAGCTGACATCCTGGTCGGCCACCATAGAATCGCTTGGTGGGAACTTGGGCTCCTCCGGTCGGCTGTTATAGGACCTGATTCCTGTGCTTTTCGGGTATCAACCTCAAGGTATTGTACAGAGAGCTTATGGAAATAAGTTGAAAATATCTTATGGACATGTCATGAGCTCTTTCAAATAGTCTCACAAGTGTTAGCTTAATAAATAAGTTCAAATAAGTCAATTCAAACCTAAGTCTTAAATTGTGCTTGAATTTAAAAAATTGAAAGCAGAGGTCTGTGATTGTTGTCTGACAATGACATTACCACCATATGAGGGAAGAGCTAATTGGATTCTGCGTTGAATAGATAATTTGCAATGCATTCAGTAATTTAAGGTGAACAAAGTTAACGTAATATTGACTTGTGTACACAAGCCACAATAATTATCACTTTGCATATAGTTGGGTGGATGGGTCCCTATAACTCAGTCTGTTCATTTTACAGTACACTATTAGCAACTAGTAAAATACAGCATTTTCCTGCATGGTAGGCACGAAGTTGCAATTAATAGCAAAACAAATGTTTCCAATGTTAAAATTGGTTTGCTCAAATCAAATGTACTAATTATTTGTTTTTCTAATAACAGGCCAATTTAGCCCAAAACACTGAAGGTAGAGAGTATTGTCAATACGATTCTGACATTGCCACCGGCCTAGGTGTTGGGTCCCTCTTTATCCTTGTTGCAAGTCAAGTGATCATTATGGTTGTAACTAGATGCTTGTGCTGTGGGAGAGCCATGAGACCTAGCGGATCCAGATCATGGGCAATTTGTTTATTCATAACTACCTGGTTTGTTTTGCCCAACTTTTTTAATTCTTAGCAATAATTAGTTTGCCTCAAATGTTATTTTGTTGATTTTACATAAACATGTATGTTTATTGACGATGAGTTTGGCAAAATCAAAGTCGCACCATGATTCTATGAAGCTCTAAAGTGCAGCTTTTCCAAAATCAAGGTGACTCATCGTGATTCTGTCAATCTCACCGTCAATCCAAACATTTATAGTTAAGGACAAATATTAGATGAACAAGAAACAAAACAAAAACGTACTACCTCTCCGTGCTTTGATATAGGATCCTCTTGAGATTTTTTTCTTGTCCCTTTTTATATGACTTCTTTCAAAATTTCAATTGCATTAATTATGTTATATCTTTTCTTGTAACATGTGATAAATTCTATGATAGAAAGAAACATAAGCCAATACTCTCATGAGGATAAATTTGTAAAACAATATCAGATTTAGTCATCAGGTGGGTCATACATATATATGGACAGAATTAGTAGTTAAATTAATAGTGACAATAAAATATTTTGAGGAACAAAACAAGCAGAAAGGTTACACGTCCAAATTTGATGCTTTCTCTTGTTTTCTAGTAATTTTTGATGTGTCATGTTTGTGATGTTGATAATTCAGGTTGACATTTCTCATTGCTGCGTCATGTCTTCTAGCGGGTTCAGTGAAGAATGCTTACCACACAAAGTATAGAGATCTATTGGGAGAGAGAGCACCTTCATGTCAAACCTTGAGGAAAGGAGTGTTTGGAGCTGGAGCAGCTTTCATTGTTCTTACAGGAATAGTCTCTGAGCTTTACTATGTTAGTTTTTCAAAAGCCAATAATGGTGGAGTCCCTCCCTATGCTAGAGACACAGGTGTGAACATGAGTAATTTGTAAATTTAATGCAATGTATCCCACTTAGGACTTGGGAGGAAGTGTGTTACTATTAACTTGGCTTATTACATGAATGTGAATTGTGGGAGTCTACTTGTAATTATGAAGCTAGGTTGAAAAAAGAGTTTGTTTAGAGTTTAGACTATGGTCTTTAATTAAATTTGGATTGCTTTGACTCTTAAATCATGTCACAATAACTAATGTCTCATTGCGTTTCGAATCTCACTTATATATACCCCACCTATAAGAAGTAAGAATCACAATGGAGGGTAGGATGGTTTGTATTTCATTTCAGTTGACTTTTCCATCATGGCAGAACCTTATAGAGAGTGACATGATAGTATACCGACATCTTGGAATCGCAATGGATAGCATTTTGATAAGTTTTATATGCTAGTATAAGAATCATTTATATATAAGAAAGAAGAATTCATAATAGTAAAATATTTGACTAATTGAATTATGGCTAACCATACATGGAAGAGCGATCTTGTAAAAAAAATAAATACATGGAAGAGTTAGAGGTTATTGTTTGTTTATAAGTGTTACAAACTGCGACGTGAGATTCTTGCGTTTTTTGTCAAACTTTTTCGTATCCATAAAATATTTTGTAAGTTTTATAATTATAAGATCAAGATTTTTTGCGAAATCATATGTTGATGCAGTCATCGAATTGAAATGGTCGGATGGAGATAAAATGTACGAGACACATTTCAAGCACAATTCTAAATTTATTTTTGTAAAAGGAAAATGTGAGTTGTTATCAGAGCAAGCATTCAAGAAGATAAAAATGGCGAATCAGAGAAGAAAATATCCCAATATATTTGAATATTACTCATCTTATTGAATTGATATACTTCATGAAATTACAATGGAAGAGAAGGAATGCTGTCCTTATACATGACAACAAACCAGCCAACTACCAGAGAAACTGAAATAACAGAAAATAACAATAAAAGATAAATACAAGTAATTGAAAACGAATTATTGAGAGAAAATGGAAATATTTTTGTAAGTTAATATGTTAGACTCAAGTCTAACATTTTTAACTTAGGTCAAACTCGGATCTTACAAAATTTAGTGATGCTTATTCCCACCACTATCAGCGAGTCGCTGCCAGTGGCACCTCTAGTGAGATGGCGAAATTCTTAGAAATAAAAA
>Ga0315913_1002597_pt1 | contig 21355 bp, 14 predicted proteins | sample MpolsnodulesMG_FD_207736 | JGI IMG/M metagenome (GOLD analysis project Ga0315913, IMG submission 207736) | Medicago polymorpha root nodule microbial communities from Los Angeles, California, United States - small nodules | ecosystem: Host-associated > Plants > Roots > Nodule | place: USA... | reverse complement strand
ATTAGAAGATACAGGGACTTCAATATTTAATAACTCACAGTGTTCATTTGTGGACATTTTATTAGGTAATGCTTGAAGCTAGATTATCATAAAATGTCTTCCTTGTTTTCTTCATTCTTCTATGATTTGTGGGTGATGATTGCATAAAGAAACAAATGGTTGTATTTATGCTCGTTCATTTGTGGATTCCAGTCTTGGCAATCTTGACGATTTGTACAGGCTAATAGTGTTTTTGGAGCTTTTGTGGCCAATTCCATTTACAATGTACATTTCAGGACAGATTCAAATGTCCCACATCGATAACTATGACTAAAATGGTGACCAACTTTGGTTATAAAATAAAAGCCTACTCTCTAACTCCAGTAACAATTTCGGACATAAATTTGGCAAACAGTATAAGTTTTGTATGAATTTTCTTTTCCGGCCAATAGAATTGAAAAAGATGGGTCAATTTAATTGATTTACACTTTCTGGTTCTCCTGGTTGGAAATAAATATACAAAATTAATAAAACTATAAAAAATGTTTTTCTTTTTGTTTTGTTAAGAAGTTTAACTAATCCACCAAAGAATTGAACTTGAAATCTTTAATTTATAAAACTACAATATGTTTGTCACACATTAAATAAAATAATTAACGGTCCTTGTTGCACCTCTCTCACCCTTTAAATGTAACAAAAAAAAAAAAGCCTTTTTCATGAGAAAGGGTATAATCACACATTCAACTACCAAATCAAACTTGAGGGCGCGGTGAGTTATTGATGCAGAGGCGTGTCAGTGTGTTTCTGGATGCGGCCAGGTGGAGGATGCTCGTCATTTGTTTTTGTTGTGCTCGTGCTTCGGGTCACTGTGGCCTTTAGTGCGGTCCTGGATTGGTTTTGATGGTGTAGACTATGATGACATTTCTGCCCATTTTATTCCGTTTACTAATTATACAGGTGGTTTGAAGTCGAGGAGGTCCTTTAAGCAACTTATTTGGCTTCTTACTGTGTGGGTTTTATGGAATGAAAGAAATGCTAGATTATTTAAACAGAAAGAGTGCTCTTTGGTGCAGCTTTTAGACAAAGTAAAATACCACTCTTTGTGGTGGTTGAAAGCCAAAAAGGCTATTTTTATTTTTGGTGAACACATGTGGTGGTCTAGTCCTCTGTCGTGTTTAGGCATTGGATAGATTCTTTTTGTATGACTTGTGAACTGCTTCTTTTCTAGTGGTCTTTTCGGCACACCTTGTGCTGTGGAGACTACTATTGCAGTGTTAATATAATCCATTTTTGCTTGTTAAAAAAAACAATAAATATTGTGATGATTTTCTTTTAATTTTTTTGAGAAATACACTAATTAAGTATGATATGATTTATAAATATAGTATAAATCTTTGTTAAAAAAAACTACTATATTATAACTTTCATCTTAATTTTTATCTTAGTAAACAAATTGTTTTAGTTTTTGAGGTTAATTGCATAGGATATTATCTTTTTTTCATCAAACAATCTAGTGGTTAGAATTCAGTTTTTAAAGTGAATAAGTAAAATGATGAGGAACTTTGGTTATAAAATAAGAGGCTATTCAGTTGCCTTGGTACGAGTAACATTGTCAGCCATAAATTTGGCAAACAATTTAAGTTTTGTCAATAGGTTTTGGAAAAGTTGAGTCAATTTTATTGATTTACAATTTCAAATTCTCTTGATTGGAAGATAAATATACAAAATTAACATAAATATAAAAGATATTTTGGTTTATTTCACACATATTAAAAAAAATATATAAGTGAAAGAGAAAGAAAAATGATGTTGAATGTTATGCATCAATTATTTTAGGACAATTTATTTTGCAAAGGTAAAATACACTTCTTTTTTCATGAGAAAAGTTATAACCACACTTTCTCAACAATAAATAATGTGATGATTTGTCCTCGTGAGCTTAGCTCAGTTGGTAGGAACAATGCGTAATATATGCAAGGTCCGGAGTTCGAACCCTGGCCACAAAAAAAAACAATGTGATGATTTTCTTTTAAATTTTTTGAGAAATACACTAATTAAGTATGATATGATATAATCTTTAAAAAAAATATAGTATATTATAACTTTCATCTTGCTTTTTATCTTTTGTAAATAAATTGTTATGTTTTTTGAGGTTAATTTCAAAGGATATTATCTTTCTTTCTTTTTTATCAAGCAGGCGAATAAATGGAGTATTCGGGATTCGAATCTGTCAACTGAGCTATGTTTATAGAGACTCAAAGGATATTATCTTGACTAGCGTAAAACGGGCACATGACAATAAAGGTAATAAATGCAATAAACGATAAAATAGTAAAAATAAACAATCGAGAGGAAGTAAATTGGAAGGAAAAAATGTTATATTAAAATACAATACTTCTTTATATAAGGTCAAAATAAATAAAAAATTTAGTGTTCAACTTTGTTTCTATTCTTCTAAATTGTTTATATTTTAATAGAATTTAACTAAATTTTTAATTGATAATTTAAATCTATATCAATATCTAAAAAGGTTACATCTATTTGGGCTTTTCTTTTTCTTTTTCATTTTTACCTTTCGATTAAACTAATTTATCATTTTTATAATACTATTGAATTAGCTCTATGTTGATGGGTTGCTGTTTTAGTGCAAAGGTCAAAGCTAAGAGTCCTACACAAAATGGTATATATCATTCTTATTCTATTTTTTTCCATTTCTTTTTTTAACTTTTTTATGTACTTGTTCAGCTGTGATTTCTTCAATAAAATCACAATAATGAATTAATAAAATTTTACAATGTATTATATACGGAGCCTTTTTAAAACTCTAGGAACGGCACTGATGTGAATGTGTCTAAATTTTATGTTCAAAATCTTTTCTTCTACTATGTTGGCCTCAATTATTGGAGAGAAAAGGATGTTTCGAGTGGTTTAAGCAGAAAGGACTCTTCTTCATCGGTGTAGTAAGTAATGCAGACTCAAATGTGCATCTGCAATAGTAGTTTAGAGGAAAGCTTGATGATCTTAGTAACCTTATGGTAAGGCTTATGATGATCCTTTAAGTATTGTTAGTGTTGGAATTGTGAGAGTGTTTTTGGAGCTTTTGTTGCAATATGCTTATGGAAGATTCCATTACAATCAGAATGTGGAGGAGAAAAAGCACAGAATTTAAGAATGACCCAGTCAAATGTCCCACGTCGATGACCATGACTAGAATAGAGAGGAACTTTGATTATAAAAGAAAACGTTATGGTATGGTATAATTAAATTACCAAGAGTATAAAAGAAAACGTTATGGTATGGTATAATTAAATTACCAAGAGTATTATTGACTGTAAAGAATTGACAGTTAATTTTGAATGATAACTGGTTCTGTGCTATTTAAATCTATTTTTTAACTAAAATTAATAAAGTTAAATATAATTGTTTTTAAAGTTATTTCATTTATGATTGATATGTTAATTTTTTTTTATTAGTTGAATTCATGATACTTAAGTTAGGGTTTGTTTGAATTGTCTTATGGTTTATTTTTGAATTTAATTGTTGATGTAAATAAATAAGTTATTATGTTAAATCATGAACAAACTTTGTTTATTTATTTGTTTAAGTTCGAAATAAAAAAAAAAAACACTATAATTTCACTACTCAAGTTATGAATGCTCGTATAGAAGACCAATACTCGTCGCGTGAAGCAATTAAAGTAGCTCATGTTGCAATTCGATGTCTGTCGGCAGAACAAAAATATAGACTAATCATTGAAGAGGTGGTGAGATCCTTGGAACAACTTCAGAATTGCAATGACAAAACAATGGTCATAGCTCAAGCAGCAGTGGTTCAAAAGAACATGGACAAAGTGTCGATAAATCTAGAGTTTTTTCTCTTGTTCATTCCGACATTTTTCTCATCAGGCTCTTTCATTATGTGAATATGAAAGTGAGTACAGGAGAAAATGCATAAGTATGGATGGTGTGATTTTAAATGTAAGAGTTTAAGTTTATATTTAGATTAAGTTTATATTTAGATTAGTCGTGGATCACTCATTGGCACTTCTCAATGCATGTGTGCCTGATTTTATTTGAAACTAGACCATCGACCCGTGCGATGCACGGGTCATATCAACTTTAATATATTAGAATAAAGTATATCACATTATAGATTTAACCCGTAAACACGAAATAATTTAAGGGAGATAAAAAAATAATTTAAGGGAATGAACCAAGATTCAAGATCTTTAATTCTCTTCTTTCACCCAAAATGGAACTCCTCTTATTCTGAATCATACATTAGAGGAAAGAAAGCATCTTGGATGTTGAGAGAAAATCGTAGTGCGCAGTACTATCAAGAACAAACATGTAGTGCCACGTTTGAAGTCCCCTCCACTTTGCTGCCACCACTCCTTTTGTTTTGCATGATTAAAACAAAGCTTTCACCTATATTTGGTGGATATTGCACCTAATCCTGAACCTAGTTGATGGATCATGAACAAATTATGAGATAACAATCACAAAACGAAAAGTGAATCATTAAAGCTTGCACCTTATTTGATGCCTTTTCCAATACCAGTAGTTCATGGATCTTCTTGGTCTACATCAGTATTGCAGTCAAGCCATACATATATCTCAATAAACGTTGTCTACCCAAAAAGCGTGACCTGCAAGGGTGAAAAAAACGGGAAGAAAAAATATAAAAGAATTAGATGGGAGAAAGAGAGTGAGAGATACACCTAATTCAACTAATAAGTAGTCTGAAGAATTCCAATCTAGATCATCAACGATCATTATAACCACCTTCTGATAAATTTTCTGAAATCCCTCAGATTTCTCTTCACACCAATGAAAGAGATTAATGAATAAAAGAGTTTATGCAATTTAATGTTGTTGAGCGTAATTAAAATAAAAGAGTGAAAGTACTGTTTGCCTTAGTGGTGGATTAAATAAAGTATGGATTAATAGGAGTGATCTGTTTGCCAGAGGAGGGAGGAAAATAGGATAATTTGTTAAGCAACGACTGGATTATAGGAGCGATCTATTTTTTCAAAAAAATAGGAGTGATTCTTGATATTTAGTTTGGAAATGATTTTGTTTTGTTTTTTAATAAAAGGAAATAATAGGAGTGATGTGCTGTATTTTTTTTTTATGGATAATAATAGGAGGATTTGTTTAGTAAAATTAAGGAGAAAAATTAGGAGCGATTTGTTTATTTTGATTTCCATATCAATTAACATTTTGATTAAATTAAACAGGGTTAATCTAGTAAAATTAAGCAACGAAGTTAGGTTAAATCTAGGGAAAATTTTGCGTTCAGGTTAACTTTAAGAAATAAGAGAGCGATCTGTTTTTTCAAAAAAAATAGGAGCGATTCTTGATATTTAGTTTGGAAATGATTTTGTTTTGTTTTTTAATAAAAGGAAATAATAGGAGTGATGTGTTATTTTTTTGTTATGGAGAAGAATAGGAGGATTTGTTTATTTGTTTAGTAAAATTAAGGAGGAGAAAAATTAGGAGCGATTTGTTTATTTTGATTTCCATAACAATTAACATTTTGATTAAATTAAATAAGGTTAATTAAATAGGGTTAATATAGTAAAATTAAACAAAGAAGTTAGGTTAAATCTAGGAAATTTTTTTGCGTTCGGGTTAACTTTAAGAAATAAGAGATTCACTTCAGTTATATATATTATGATATACAACATTATTATGCCCTTCCTCAAAACAGAAAAAAAAATAAATTTATCATAAATAAAAAAATGATTATGCCCTAAATCAAAGCATATAACTTCCTATAAAAAAGATTTAATTCATATACTTTGTAATGTCAATGCACAAAAGTTATACACACGCATTCAACAATGTGTTGTGTTACAACATCATTTATGTAGACATGGCAACAAAGTCTGTCTGAACCAAACATAAATTGTCGGTTTTCCCGTTTTCATTGGGTTTGGGTTTTCCCCGATTTCAAAACACGGTACAAGACGGATAATTGGGATATAAGTACACACCCCAAACTCATATCCAAACTCGTCCTAAATGTAAAAAAAAATAAAGACAATTTATTATCCCTTACACAATCAAAGTCTCACTATTTTAGACGACACTCATTTCTCTAAGTTCTCGGTCGTTCTCTTCTCCATCACCATAATCATCGATCGCTATCATCTATTTGTTGGATGATGCATTAGAGCATTGAGTCCGGGGCTGAAAAATACCTCTTTTTTGTGAAAAAGATTATTCACGTCGGGGATGGGGATGGAGCGGGAATACCTGAATCCGTCAGGGAGGGAGATGTGATTCGATTTATCATCCCCGTTACAATAAGAAGGATAGTAAATTTTACTTCCAAAGATCGATGTTGGTAGTCATGTGGTTTTAGTGTTGATTGTCCATCAAAAATCTACCACTTATGTCGGCTCTATTATTAGAGATTGTATTAATTTCAATGTTTGTTTTTGTAATTTAATTTTTTTGCATGGTAGGCGTGAAGCCAACCAAATTGTTTATTATTTAGCTAAATATCCTCTTTATAATTTAGATTGCATATATGGATCGAAGAAACCCCGCCATATATTTCTACAGTATTGGCATTTGATTTATTGTCTGACTTCGTTAATGAAATTGTCTTTAATGTAAAAAAAAACATTAATGTCAAAATAAACATTTATGAAATTTTAAACACCTGACCAAACACGAATCCTAACCAGACAGGTGATTGTAGAATATTAATTCAAACTAGTTGTATAAGCATGTGTATTAAGAACAGATCCAAGGAATATTCTCAGAATCATTAGAAAATATTACCTGAAATTCAAGTATCACCAGACAAATATTTGAAGAAAATACTTTAAAGTTGTTACCCCTTGAACTATACAGCAACATGTAGATTTATGGTTTTTTTTTTGCAGCAATTAAAGTTAGGTGGATAAGGATTTAAAATTCATGTGTTTAATTTTATTTATTTTTTAGGGAAAAATTCATGTGTTTAATTGTCATGTTGTAAAAATATTAATGATATTTGCTTATGAAATTATGCATTTTCACTTATTATTTGATCTAAAATTGTGCAGAAATGATAGCATGAGAAATTGCAGTAGTGATATGGCAAGCTCATTTTCTTAAGCTTATCATTGGGTTCATATGTAATCCAAGAAGGACATTAAGGTTATGGAACATGGATTTGGCTTAACAAGTTATATTAAGTTTAGCTGATGAGTCATCACCTTTTTGTTTTTATACTCTTACACCATTGATTAATCATAATTTTTTCTTTATAAATGTCAATTAATCATAAGTATTGTATTATTAAAAACGTTCGATTTTTATTTTAATTATAATCACTTCTAAAAACAGATATATGATTGATTGTGATGTTCCATTGTAACGTTGAAGGTGAACGACAATCTTGTCAAGGGCGTCCAGCCCATCCGGAATGCGGTATTTTCACACTTTAAAGAACATTTTGCGGCACAAAACATCTTAAGACCAGGGGTTGAAAATTTATTGTTCAAGCAATTGACTTACGCGGAAGGAAGGAGTTTAATTTTACCTTTTACAGAAACTGAAGTAAAAAATGCGGTGTGGGACTCTGATAGTTTTAAAAGTCCATGTTCAGATGGCGTTAATCTTGGTTTCATCAAGGATTTTTGGGAGGACATCAAAGGTGACGTTATGCGATTTATCTCCGAATTTCATAGGAACGGAAAATTATCAAGGGGTATAAAATCTACTTTTATAGCTCTTATTCCTAAAGTTGACAGCCCACGGAAATTAAATGATTTTCGACCTATAGCATTGGTTGGGTGCCTTTATAAAATATTGTCAAAGGTGTTGGCTAATAGGTTAAGGTTGATTATTGGTCGGGTCGTATCAGATACTCAGACAGCTTTCGTGAAAGACAGACAAATTTTAGATGGCATTTTAATTGCAAATAAGGTGGTTGATGATGCTCAAAAATCAAACAAGGAGCTGATGCTTTTTAAAGTTGATTTTGAAAAAGCATATGACTCGGTAGATTGGAGTTACTTGCATACGGTTATGAATAAAATGGCTTTTCCTATGTTGTGGAGAAAATGGATAAAAGAGTGTGTCAGTACAGCCACTGCCTCAATTTTTGTGAATGGAAGTCCCATAGATGAGTTCCCCTTGCAACAGGGTCTGCGACAAGGGGATCCTCTTTCCCCTTTCTTATTTTTATTGGCTGCTGAGGGATTGAATGTTTTGATGAACTCTGTGGTGGAAAATAATTTGTATAAGGGATACGGGGTTGTCTCGACAAATTTGACGGTGGTGTCTCATTTACAATTCACGGATGATACACTCTTGATAGGTGAAAAAAGTTGGGCAAATGTGTGAGCTTTACGGGCAGTGTTGACACTGTTTGCAGACATGTCTGGTCTTAAAGTGAATTTTAGTAAGAGTTTATTGGTTGGCATCAATATAGGGGACTCCTGGTTGGTAGAGGCGGCATCCTTATTGAACTGTAAAGTGGGCAAAATTCCGTTCTTATATCTTGGTTTGTCGATTGGAGGAGATCCTCGAAAGCTAGCTTTTTGGGAACCTGTGATAAATACCATTAAAACTAGATTGGCGAGGTGGCACAGTCAATTCTTATCATATGGGGGTTGTTTAATTCTTCTCAAATATGTCATGACTTCGCTTCCGGTCTATGCTCTTTCCTTTTTCAAAGCTCCATCAGCTATCATTTCTCTTATTGAATCTATTTTTAACAAAAAAAATTGGGGAGGGAGTGAGGTTAACAGGAAAATTTCCTGGATTGCTTGGAGCTCTATCTGTTTACAGAAGGAGGAAGGAGGTTTGGGGGTGAGGCAGTTGAAAGAATTCAATACCGCTTTGTTACGAAAGTGGTGTTGGAGGATGTTAGTGGAGAGAGGCGGATTGTGGTATAGGGTTCTGGTGGCGATATATGGCGAGGAGGCAGAGAGGTTGGGGGCCGGAGTGTTTCACCGTGGTGGAGAGAGATTGCGAAGATTAGGGATGGAGTGGGTGAGAATGATGGGGGTTGGTTTGCAGAGAGGGTATCGAAAGTCCTAGGGGATGGGAAAAATACTTATTTTTGGTTGGATAGGTGGGTAAGAGAGGTCCCCTTGTGTAGGAGGTTTGCTCGCTTATTTGATCTTACAACAAATAAGCTAAGCACTGTGGCGGATATTTATGATCTTGGTTGGGAGGACGGTGGGGAGGCGTGGAGTTGGAGGAGACGTTTGTGGGTGTGGGAGGAGGAGTTGGTAGAGGAGTGTAGGATATTATTGACTAATGTTGCATTGCAGTCAAATGTTTCTGACAGGTGGCAATGGGAGCTAGACAAAGATGATGGATACAAGGTTCGAGACGCGTATCATGCGCTGACACACATGGCAGCCCCCACTCTTGATGCGACAACGAATCTTGTCTGGCATAAGTAGGTCCCTCAAAAAGTTTCCATTGTTGCGTGGCGACTTCTGAAAGATAGGTTACCAACTAAAATCAATCTCCAACGGCGCAGTATCGCTCAGGTCACAGATACTATGTGCGTTTCGGGGTGTGGTAAAGAGGATTCCGCATTACATTTGTTCCTACATTGTCATGTTTTTGGCTCTACCTGACAGCATATTGGATCTTGGATTGGCGTAACTGGTGTTGATACAGACAATGTCAGCGCTCATTTTCAGCAATTCATCCATTATTCAGGTTATTCAAAGACTCGCCGTTCTTTCCTACAATTATTATGGCTTTTGTGTGTTTGGCTGGTGTGGAATGAACGAAACAACAGATTGTTCAAAAACACTGAAACATCCATTGAACAGTTATTAGATAAAGCAAAATTTCACTTGTTGTGGTGGCTTAAGGCCAATAATACCACTTTTGTGTACGGTTCTCAAAGTTGGTAGTCGAACCCTTTGTACTGTCTGGGTATCCATTGACCTTTATTTGTAATTATACTCTTTGATACTTTGTTTGTCGGGTTGACGTCTCTAATACACCTTGTATTAAGGATTGTCCTTCGCCGTTGTTAATATATTTCATTTTGATTTCTTAAAAAAAAGAGACAAGTAAAAAACATTTTACTCCAACAATTCATGAAACTTTGACTCATATTATTAACTCTTTTGTCCTTTGTTGCAAGTACTTTGGTATGTTCCAAACGTAAAGCATTATAATATAATAGTTGCAAAATATAAAATCATTATATGACCATAACTCCAAAATAACCTTTTTTTCTCACAGCAAAACAACCTAAGCTCATAAATCATTATATCTTCCACAAATCTTAAAGGGAAAGAGTTTTTCATTTTTAAATTTTTATAAGTTTACACTCTGCATTGTGCTCACGATTGACTAATTTCAATTTTAGCAAATGCATTTGCAATTTTATTATTAATTAGACAGAAAAAGTAAATGAACAAGAATTGGATACGGATCCGCTGCAGCTAAGGCTGGCATCGAACCGAACCAACTCCATTAAAATTCGTAATTCGATTCGTTAATTGGTTCGTCGAACTTAGTTTATGAACCAAATGAGCCGAACTTGAGCTGAAAATTAAGTTCGTCAACTAATTGATCTGAACTTGAGTTATATGTAGTTCGTCTCGTTTGTTCGATTATATATATATATAACACTTAAAAAAATATTTTGAAATTTATATATAATTGATCGTGTATATAATACTTTAAAAACTAAGACAAACACTTAGCAATAATAGGATAAAAATTAGCTACATTAAAATTGATAGACAACACCATGCACAATGTTGTTGTAGTTTTTTTAGAATTTCAAAACTAAAATAGTCTCGCATAGAAACATGCATGAAAAATGGAGGATATGATTATCTATAATAAGATAAACATATGACACAAGAAGGCAAAACTGAATTTGGTGGTTGCATACAGGTGTCAATTACTATGTGTAATAATAGTCTCGTCCAGTCCATTAAAAATTGGTATAAATTCCAATATATTTTATGGGTAAAAAATTTAAATTCTTTGACTTTTGAGTTACGTGGTTCAAGTTTATTTCCATACCTAAAGTTATGTGTTTTGAACAAACGAATTGAACCTAATGAACCGAACCAAACTGTTCGTAAACTTTAAACGAGCCGAACTCGAGCTGAAAAAAAGTTCGTGTCAAGCTCAATTCGAGGTTCGGACCGAGCCAATTCTTAACGAGTCGAGTCGAGCTCAAATAGGTTCGATTTGACTCAGCTCATTTCCAGCCCTAGTTGCAGCAGAAAAAGTTCACAGATTAGTTGTATTCAATCATTATTTTAAAATCCATTAGTTCATATGACATCTCCATTAAATGATCTTAACAACCATTTCATATCGGACAACCAAAATCAACATCAATTACCACGTCTAGTCTGAATATATGTTTGATATCACGAAAGTATGTTAAAATCACGATGACTCACCGTAATTTTTAAAAGTTACAAAATTATAGTAGAGTATTATGATTCTAACATATTCACCGTGATGTCAAATATAAACTAGATCAACATTGGTTATTAATAAAGGCATGTGAGAGATGATCTTTATTTTCATCCTATTTATGTGTTGGAGATTCATCTACACAAAAAAAAGTTGGACCCTTTTGATATTTATTGGTACTGCATGTCCAACTATTGAATGGTTATGACCCTTGGCAAGTTGCTAATGATGGGCATGCCCCTGCTTGTCCCACGAGTTGACGACAGAGTGAAGGTGACTGCAATTGCAACTGGTCGACTTTTTTTTCCCTCAACCCTCTAATTCTTGGAAGAAGTTAGTTTGAAAATCTGAGTAAGTAAAATTTGATAAAAATTATTTAAGCTTGATTTTTTTTTTAGAGAATTTAAATTCTTCTTGACGATTTATCATAGGAAATTGCTTTTTATCGCGAAAAGTAACTTCACGAGATTTCACGAACCCTTATTTCAATCAATATCTGCTCTAAATTACATTCATGCCCCCCCTTTTTTCTGGCCAGGAAACAATTCTATTGGCTGAATGGGTTATCGGGATAAGCTCGGGTCAAAATCCCTCTTGACAAATAGCATTGCTCTTTATCATAATCTAAAGTTTTTAGCTAATTATGTTCAACCACATGGTTTCTCTAAAAAAAAATGTTCAACCACATGGTTGAAATGTTCAGATTTCATAGTACATACCATTGAAATATGAAATCCAAATTTAGAACCTCAAGAATATGTGGCCTTTACACTTTTTGTTTCGTCGTCTTATTATTACATCTTTGTAATAATACTATTTTATTTTTGGAAAAGGTAATAAAATTATTTTATAATTTGTCAAAAAATAAAATAAAATAGTTTTATAAAATTGTCACTCCCTCAAATTTCTAATATAAACAAAAAGTTCTAAGATTTTTTTTTTGACGGGAAAAAGTTCTAAGCTTGATGAACTAAAAAATGTTAACTAGTTATATTATTTTCAATAATATCATTCTTTTTGGTACAATCAAAGACGTGCCTACCTTGTACTATTTAAATGGTAAACAATTTGGTGAGTGGTCAATTTAGCATGGGGTCTCTAATTTCAGAACATTGCTAGTTTTCAGTAGTACGTGATAGTAATCGATTTGGAGTTATCTTTAACTTGTTGATTCAATCATTTGAATGCACACCATCTTCGTCCTCAAGTCCTTTTGGGGAACTTTTATTGCTTTAATTACAAAAAAGTTGCTTTAATTAAAAAAAAAGTGTTGCTTACAAGTTACTACTTTATTCATGATGCATTATTATAATGTTGCAAATTGTGATTTGGTGATTGCATGATATATCAAGAAAGACTATTTGCAAAATGGTCCATTATTGACGTTAACATTCGGTCCTATTGAATTCATATCAATGAAGAGATGATGACTCATATCATTATATTGAAGTCACACGAGTGGATGTCATTGATGATCCATTTTAGATTAATGAGAACTCTAGCCGGTTATCACCTTATATTTAGGTCGTAACCTTCAAAATTTCAGACACGCATATATATTCTTCTTTTTTGAAGAGAGAGAACCATAAGGAGTATCATTTGAGAAAGAATCACAAGTTACTAAGTGGTAATTGTGAAAATAGCCGTAAATCCATGTGTTTCGAATATTTAATATTATTATTTTTTGAAGAAGTTAAACTTTTCCATCCAAATTAGCATTGGGACAATCGAACTGAAACCTTAAGGAAAAAACGCCACCAAACCAACATAAGTGAGTTTCAAATATCTAGCATATTTAATAAATCAACATGTCATAGATCATAAAGCAATACTCATATGTTTATTTGACTTTCACGTTAAGTATGATTATAATCATAATCTTTGTATTCAATATGTCCTATACTGATTAACTATTAAACTATGCTTGTATGGGATAAAGAGCATAGTTTTGTTACCAAAATGGAAAGGAAAACAAAAGTCAAATTGTCTTAGAACAGGGGACGAGACATGTACACTGCATTCTAGTACTCTTTTGTCGGGTGGTATTTGAGTGACATTGTGGTTGGTGACATTGTGACATTGATCAACCACAATACCAGAAGTGTCTTTCTTCTTTCTTTTTCACAATATTTTTTTGTTTCTTTGTATATTTGTGACATTGTGGTTGACCAATGTCACTGACCACAATGTCACCCAAGTATTATCCCCGGGGTGTGAAGCACGTCTTTTTTTACTTTTTTTAATATAAAGTGTCTTTGGTTTCGCAAATCCTTGATATGATGGAGTATAAAAATTAGGTTTGGCAGCTATTTCTTCATGCGAATCTTGCATTTTGTCAGCTAATCATTTAAGGAACTGATGATAAACTTGTTTCTATTTGTTGATTTCATAATCTGTAATCTACACTCAGAACTTCGATGAATAAAAAAATGTTACTAAAGACTTCAACAATAAACTAATTCTGTTGGTTTAGGATGCAAAATGAATAGATCTGATCGATGTCAATTTGTTTTTAATGGATGAATCAAGATAATCAATTTTTTGTGTGTACATGTTAACTATCCAATTTATAAGAGAAAATATTGTCTTAGTAATAGATCAGAAAATAAATAAAATTTGATTCATCCAAAAATCAATTTGGATTCTCCTGAGCGATAGCAACAAACACATTTACCATCAACTAAATATGCAATTGTTTTAAAAGTTTGTTACAATATTAAAATTCAATCAATCTATTAAGCATAAAAATTGTACAATTCATTCATTATCATCTTTTCATTGGATGAATATCTATCCAATCTATAAAATTATATCAAAAAAATTTAAAAAAAAAATTATTTAAAAGGCACTTTTGTTCATTTTTTTTAGAGGACTTTTGTTCATTTTTTAAAAAGTAGAAACTATTTAAGTTTTAAATTAATTTACATTATCTATTAATAGCTTTGGGAGGAGTTTGTCTTATATACACATAAAGAAAGGTTCAAATCTACGACACTTCAGAAGATATTGAATCTAATAATATTGATATTATCTACGGTGGTTGATCTTAGAAATGTTGTTGTTTGTTTTTCATTTCCACACAACATATTAAAATCATTTAATAAAATTATACTAGTAAGAAATTAATTTTTTTACAAGAAAAAACTTATTGGATTTCATTCATAATAATAATAGAGATATAAGATGAGATCCGAATATGAATATGGAAACTAGCATGACACGAAGCCACTTTAGCAAAACAATGAGCGGTTTTGTCGGCTTGTCTCCAAATAAACCTAACAAGATCAGAAGCTAACTGACGTTTGCAGTCATTGATTACTGCATTATAATTTGAGACGCCAATTTTACTACCATAAAGACTATCCACCACAATTTTGGAATCAAGCTCAAATTCCACAATCCTAACTACAGATCATGCACCCAATACATTGCTGATAATAAACCTAGAGCCTCACCCAAATCCACATTAAGGAGCGGAGTCATCCATTCGGTTTTAGCTAGCACAAAACAACTTTCATCATCTCGAATACACATACTAATGCCGACTCAATTCTGAGCATGAGAAAAGGAAGCATCTACATTACATTTGAACATGTCGGGACTTGGTTTAAGTCGCTTCAAATTGCTTTGAGTAATGGAATGCCGAGGGATAGATGACAAATAGTTTTGAGATTCTTCCAGCTAGTAAGAAGGGAACCTGCACAGACACATATAACTTGAGCTGTTTCGGTGACATTGTTCCAGACCTTATTATTTCTATGCTTTCAAATACTCCAAAGGGTCATGTCGAGGACTTGCTTTTGCTACTGATCCAGATGTTGTAAGATAGCAAACACATTAATCTAGGATCTTGCATCACGATCAAATACTATTCGTCACATATATAAAGTGAAATTAGGTTGTAAATACGATGATAATCATGAAAGAAAATCACGATTTTTTTTTTTATAAATATACAAAATGACAAAATTATTATAAATTTAAAGTGTCGTGGTAATCCAATTATAATATCCAACATAATAATTTTGATATTTTTATTAATTAAGTCAAAACTTTTGAACAACACGAATTAATTTATACTACAAAAAGAGTAAAGAAAATAAAGAAATTAATCTTTTTCTCTTGGTATTTTAATAATAAAATTTCTGGCTCGAAAGTCCAAAACATCCCAGCGTCAGATCAGACTCAGACACAAAACTTGATAAGAACGAACAACGATAACCGTTTTCTTCTTCATCTTCTTCTTCGTAACACTTTCACTTCTTCACAAACTCATTCTCTCTCAATTCTCGTTGTCGTTTACTCTTCTTCCTTCTTCTACATTGCAAGTAAACGACAACAATATGGGAAACGCTAACGGAAGAGAAGACGGAGCTATTCCCGACGCCGGCGATCCTTCCGGTCGTGAACCTCACGCGCCACCTCCGATTCGTGCGTTTTCTTCCGATTCAATGGCGAATAGTCCTCCTCAAAGTCCTCGTCGTTCCAGATCGCCGATCCTCTTCGGTCCTCAGGTTCGCTTTCTCTTTCTCTTTCGTTCTTCATTCTTTCATTTTACGCTTTTCCGAATTTTTTGTTATGCGGTAATGTTAGTTGTTGTTTTTGTTCGTTAATCGTTACTGTTGAATTGATTTTGGATTTCGTGTGTTTCGTTGATTTTGCTGTTCATTTTGTGATTAGAATATTTAATTAATGTTTATAATCATTTTATGAATTAAATTAAATGCTAATAGGTTAATTTTGTTGAAACTGTAGATTATTATTGAGTTTAAATTGTATGTAGATTATTCTGTTTGTTTAATTAATTGGTTGGATCTGCGGATTCTGTTATTGATTGATTTGGCTCGCTCTTGAGTGGATGGGTCGTGTATAGTTGATGAATGTGATTTGGATTGAATTAGGAATTAATGTTATTACCAAATTTAAACTGTAGATTATTGCGTGTGTTACGGATCTGCAAATTCTGTTATTTATTGATTGATCGATTGGCTCACGTGCACATTGATTGTGTCTGTATAGTTTATATAAATGTGATTTCAAAAGGATTTAATGTGTGGTTGATTTCCATGTGATTTGTATGTCCAAAACATGATTAGATAGGGAATGAGGGGTAAAGAAGTGTAATGTTGCAAATCTAGAAAGTTAGTTAATTGCTTTAAGCTGTTTGAAGATTTTGAAGAATGATTAAGCTTGACATTCTGTCTGTTAATGTAGTTAGCTTACCATTTCTACGATTCCTTGCAATAATGCAATCTTATTTTGGTCTAGTGAGAGTCGAAAACAATTTACCAAACTTACTAACGTAGGGTGTTTGTTTATGTGGGCCAAGCGTGCACACATTTAAAAGCAGTCGTTACTAATAAGGAAGAAACCGTTGACCATTTGGAGCCTGTTTAACTTGAAAACAAACAGGCAAGAAGCCGTTGACCATTTGGTGCCTATTGAACTTGAAAACAAACTGACGCTTAGTCAGAACTTTACGGTTCAGACATAAACACACGATTCCATCTGAGTATGAGTTGGACCACATAATTTTTGTCTTGTAAAACACGTGGAGCCATGTCTTCACGTTGTGGATGGCTGTTAGTTGTACCAGATAATTGTATATGTAGCATTACACCATTTAGAAATTCACATTAATTGTTCTGGTCTAACGGACTCAATCTGTTGATTTTGTCTGTTTTGGAAATCAGGAATTTCTAATAACGTCCTTGATCAAGTGTGTGAATTATGAAATGAGCTGTTTGGAATGTCTATGAGATATATGTTTTATGTCCATATGTTGTGTATAGTTGTAACTGAGAAGTGTGTTTGTCAATTGCCATTCAATTCAAGCTTCTGGATTGACTGTTTGCGGTTCAATGTTTGGACTTCGGAAAGTCAATATAAGATATATATTTTGCAGAAACCATTTTATGGGTGAAACACTATGGACTTTGTTTTGTATTGAGTTTTGTTGTGACGTGTTCCCTTGGCTACTAGCTTACTGTCCTCGAAGTCTCTGAATTGAGAAATAGCACATGTAGTATTGGAACGTGAGTTCACAGAACTGTCTGCCAATGCTGGCCTAGCAATTTTGGATTTCGTAACCGATGCATCATGATTCATGATGTGCACAAAAAATCTTGTATGCGGTTATATTTTTAAGCTGTTAAGCTTATGTAATATCAAAAGTTTTACGCAAGATTATAAGCATGACATACATATCAACACATGCACTGCATATACATTTATACTCTCCTGACATGTGTACACATTATATTGATCCCATTGGTTTGGAAATTGCTCATTGTCATCTTTATTCCTGGTCATTATTTGGAATTTTCTAATTTTTGCGTTGATTTACGAAGAACCGATAGAAAATGTTTTGTTTGGCAGTTATCCCCCCCACTCTCCTGGGAATCTCATGTAGAGTTGATAGATTTCCATGTTCAGTAAATTTTATATGAGTTATTACCGTCCTTCACTATTTTACTGCCTTCTGTAAATTTTAGGTGAATGGATTGTGCACAATTTCATTTAACATGGACATAATATTTTTTTTTTACCCTTTCATATATAGGCAAGTTTTCCTTGGTCTGCTTCTAATGCATATTTTTTTAGTTGTGTCAACCGAAAAATAATTTCCTAGTCAGTAAAAAAAAACCATCAATATATGGAAAATGACTGTTTATCTTCCATTGTGGAAATTGTTTTCCAAAACATTTCAATCTTAAATAAAAGAGTGGTGCTCCTCATAGCATTTTCTTATTATATTTCATATTCCAACAACTTTGTATTTGGCCCTAATCATGACACATTTAAATTCGTTCAATTCCTCATGATTCAATTCAATTGACATGATCGCTTTTTTGACTATTTGATTGCAAATCTGGAAACGTGATAGTTGCCCTCCAAAACAAGTTAGATTTCATGAGATATCTTGCACCATTTTAACTATGCAAGATCCAAAACATCGGCGGATCTTAGTTTTGATGAGGATGCCATGGCCACCCAAAAATCTCTTCTTTTCAATAGGTACACATACATTTTGTAGTATCAACACACACACATATTACATGTGTTTATTTACCAAATTATGTATGCCAGCGCTGTGGTGGAAGAGCGTTTTTGTAGCTAAGTTTCCTCGGATCGAATCTGGCAGAAACCTTTTTTTATATTTTTTTGGCTAAAATGTTGAACGCGAGGTTTGAACTCAGTCCACTTAGCTTTAAATTAAATTACAACAAAAGTAACCACTACACCAGCCAACTAGTTCTGTAAATTTAAAGCAATATTGTTATATATATATATTCTTTACATACTTGGCCCCCTCTAAAATACTGATGAAAAAATTAGGACAGATTCCTATTTTAGCGACTGATAGATCTTTTATCCTATAAACATTTTAGAACTATTCACTAGGTTTGAATGATGGTAATTCTTTCTTTCCATTCTGTAAGAAGTTTTGAAATTATAATCTTTCCTATCTTTGAATAGAGATGTAGAAGAGGGAATTTGCTGTGTGCCATTAAATGACATGATTGCTCATAACTTTTTTTAATATGAATACTTATTTGATTTAAAATTTGATCTCATAAATGCATTGTTTGAAATGATGATATGCTTGTTGATAGGTTAGCTTAAATTGCTGGGTCATTATACATTCTTTATTGAAAGTTTTCCTTTCCTGAGAGTGATTTTTGCCAGTAAATTGAAGAAGTTGACAGAAATATATAGTTTTTACCAATTAATATTTATTTTGTCTGAAAAGTATATTTTTTTTGGGGTTTTTCTATAGACAAATAATGAATAAATTTTCATCAGGACTCAATCCATTTTCAAATTTTATGAAGACCAAAAATATATTTAATCCTTGGTTTCATCTGGGAAGTTTTATTGATATTTCTCTGCTAAAAAATTTCATATACAGAGATGATGGAACCCAGAACAGAATAGCGAGAACAAAACATTGGTGTACACTGTTCAGAAGTAGAAAAGAGAAGATAAAGAAAATGAGGCAAAGCAGCTATAGTAGTTAGGAAATAAGCAGGACTCTTAGATTGTTAAGAGGAAGGGCTTAAATTGTAGGAGGGGGGTAGAAGAGGCACAAATGTAGACTTGATAGTTTTGGGAAACTGAGAAAGGGGGGAATTCCTGGGAGGAGAATTCGCTTATTTTTCTTTTGATTTAAGCAAATGTTGCAGCTTCTCTCTCTCTCTTAGATAGATCTCAGGTTTTTTTTGGTTGTTGTTCTGTAACAATAGTTGAGGCTGAAATTAATTTTGGTTGCCTTTTGCGATCTTATATTATAAAATACCGTGTACTTGTAAGTTTAGACTTGTAGAGTCAACTTTTATTTATAAGGGATGTAGTAGTGCCTAATTGTGTATTGTTGTTCTTGTCCACTTTAATTCATTCCCTGAAGTTTCAACTTCTTTTTAGCTACTGTCTTTTCTTTTTGTTTAGGAAATAAATATGCAGGTAATATCGGTGGCAACATGACATAATTAAAAACTAAACATAGGATTTCTTTGTACTTTTCAGGTTCCTCTAGCTCCATTACAAAGAGGTAACGGCCCTCCTTTTCTCAATCAAATGTGGCAGAATGAGCCTCATGGTATTGTTAATCAAGCTCCTGAGCAAGGAATCCCTGTTATGATCACTTGGAATTATGGAGGTAACAGTGTGGCTGTGGAGGGATCCTGGGATAACTGGGCATCTAGGTAAGATTTGATGACTCCTTTGTTAGTAATGGTAACTTGATTGAATTTGACATGAAAAGTTAGCAATCGGTTAATTTTAATTATTTGCAGGAAGGTATTGCAGCGAGGTGGCAAGGATCACTCAATTCTTATAGTCCTCCCATCAGGTATATTTCATTACAGGTTCATTGTCGACGGTGAACAAAGATATATTCCGGATCTTCCTTATGTAGCTGATGAGATGGGGAATGTCTGCAATCTTCTTGATGTTAATGTATGCATCTTCCTTTTTTGTGATTTTTTCATCTTCTGCAAACATCTTATTGTTATGTGAACAATATCCTTTTCATTATGAAATGAAATTCATTCTCCCAAATGCCTAATTTTGCATGACACCTTCTTTTCCCACCCTATTGAGTTTCTCGCGCGCTCTATGCAGTTCGGATTATAAAATCCGAACGGCATAAACACCCTATAAAATTCTCCAAAACACGTTAAAATATTTTGGATTTTAGAATCCGAACAGGGCGCATGAGAAACTTATAGGGTGGGAAAAGTAACTCCCATTCTGCATTTGCACTCTTCTAGAGGATCTTGTCCTTTTGGTGTAACGATGATTGCTTGCTTGTATGCAATGTGTGGCAGTTTTTTTTCTTCTTCTTTTCTTTGGGGTGAGGAGGTGCAGGTAACTAGATGTGAGGGGTAAGGAAAGAGTTCATTGTTTTTGATGATATGTGGAGATCAAGGATGAATATAGACTGAGGAAATACTGGATTCTGCACTCTAGTGTTGGTTTATTTACTTGAGTTTTGGAAAGCCAAATTTCACGAGATTTTCTGCTTTTATGGCCAGAGCATTAATGTGATGAAATATAGTATAGAATATACTTAATAGTTAAATTAGACTTCAGTTAATAAACTTTTGAGTTCTAACTTAATTTGCTTTCCATGAATTTGAAGTTGTTAATCAGTAGGGCTTTGTTTGCGAGTTTGGAGGGGAAGGGAGGGGAGGACTTTGGAAAAAAGGAAGGAGCAAATGGAAAGAATAGGGACTTTTGAGAGGGGAGGGGTGTGGAGGGTTTAGTTTTCTTCATAATACAAAATCCCCCTAATTTGGGGGAACACAAAAGTTGTATTGGAGGTTTTGGAGAGTTTATATGAATTCTTCAAATTCAAATTCAATCTATGTTGTTATAATATTCTCAAATTTAAAAAATATAGTAATTATAAACATTTAATTTATCATTCTCTAAAAAAAATACTCTTCTAAAAAATG
>Ga0315913_1002596_pt1 | contig 21356 bp, 19 predicted proteins | sample MpolsnodulesMG_FD_207736 | JGI IMG/M metagenome (GOLD analysis project Ga0315913, IMG submission 207736) | Medicago polymorpha root nodule microbial communities from Los Angeles, California, United States - small nodules | ecosystem: Host-associated > Plants > Roots > Nodule | place: USA... | reverse complement strand
TTAGGTCCCCATTATTTCTTTAAGTTGTAAAATCAAATAAATTTTAGATCCATTGGTCCCTCAATTAATTTCCATTTTTTATTTTGGTCCAATAATTAATAAAAAGTACCTTTTACTCCCTTAGTTTTTACTCTGTTTGCCAAAAAAATTGCTTTGCCGTTAGTTTGAGCCACGTGGCGCGTCCTACGTGGCTAGTATAAAAGGATAAGGTTTAGTTTAGAGAGAGAATCGGAAGTGTTTTTCAAAAATAGAAAGAGAAAGTCTGAGAGCGAAGAAGTTGAAGAGAGAAGCTGAAAATTTCTGTCGAACTCGAGGAAGGAGAAGAAGTGGAAACTAAAGCGAAATCCTACCATGGCTGGCTCTGATGAAGAGTTTGATTTGAATGACGAGGTTAGTTTTCGTTTTTCTTCTCGATTTCGAATTTAGGGTTTATGTTTTGTTGCAAAACCGGTTTAGGGTTTTGGTAAACATGAATGGATTTTGGTTTAGGGTTAGGGTTTTGATTAAAAAACTCTTTTTTAAAAAACTCTTTTTGAAAAAGAAGTAGTGACTAATGAGGGTCCCACTGTGGGAGTGGAAAGTAGTAATGTGGTGGATGAGAGAGTAACTGTGGGTGTGGAAAGTAGTAATGTGGGGCCTACTGTTTTGGAAGAGGGAATAAATAATGGCCCCACTGATTTAAATATGGGAGTTAATGAAAGTGGGCCTTCTGGTGTAGTTAATAACTTTGGGCCTCCTATTTATGAACATGAAGAGTATAGGGATGAATATGTGGATGAGAATTGGTCAAAAGGGGATGGGTATGAAATTGAAGATAGTGCACTAGGTGTACACTTTGGGGACCCAGAAGAAGAAGATCTTGGTGGGGAAGATGGTTTTGGTGATGCAGTATGTAAAGAAACACAACAACAAGATGACTTATTTGCTGGATCTATGAACCATTTGAAAAAATTAGGAATGAAGAGGAGGTAAATGAAGCAGTTCCAGGAGGAGGTTCTAAAGCTGTAGCTGAAATAGAAAGAGTGACAGATAAAGAAGCAGATGTAGGACAGTTAAAAGAAAAGGGAAAAGAAGCAAGTGGAAGTAAGCCTAAGAAGAAAAGGGGTAGACCACCAAAGCAACTGCAACAACAAAGAGTTAATGAACCTGTGTTTGAAGAAGATTGATTGTTGAGGGAGTTAACAACATTGAGCAGGGTGGACCATATGGTGTTGTTAGAGATAGGGGGTTGAGTGAGGATGAGGAGTATGACAGTGAAGATTTAGATAGTGGGTGTGATACTGAAGATGAAGATGAGGGTCCTGGTGTTAAATTTCCAACCTTTAAGTTGCTTGATAACATGAGAGACTACCATTGGGAGTTAGGTACATATTTTGTGTCTAAGAAAGCATTTTAGGAGGCAATAAGAACATATGCAGTTCATTCTGGAAGGGATCTAAAGTTTAGGAAAAATGATAAGACAAGGGTAAAAGTGACATGTAAGGGAGCTAAGGGTAATTGCTTGTTTGAGGCTTATTGTGCTAAGATTCCAAATGAAGAGACTTGACAACTGAGAAAGATTCAAAGGTTACACAAATGCAACTTAGAGTTTAAGGTAAAGATGCTAAATTTTTATTGGTAGGGAAGTAGACTTCATAGCAGAGTTATGGAAAATCAAGATTTGAAACTGATTACTATCATGAACAGAACAATTGAGAAATGGGGTTTAGTAATCAATTTGAACAAAGCTTATAGAGCTAAAGGTAAGGCAATAGATATGATTGATGGGTCTTTCAGGGATTAGTATACCAATATATATGATTACACTCATGAGCTTATGAGTTTAAATGAGGGGTCTACTGTGAGAGTTAGTACTATGCCTTTTCAAGGTAATGAGGAAGATGTTGAGAGGCATGGAGAGTGTTATGTCCTCATTTTCAGAGGATGTATATTTGTTTCAAAGCTTGCAAAGAAAGTTTTTTTAAGTGTAGGCCTGTGATTGGACTAGATGGATGCTTCTTGAAGAGTTATTATGGTGGGCTATTGCTATCTGCAATTGGGAGGGATCCAAATGATCAGGTGCTACTAATTGCATTTGTTGTGGTAGAAGGTGAAATAAAGGATTCATGGAAATGGTTTTTGGAGCTTCTAATTGCTGACTTAAGTGGAACCAGATTGTGCAAGACACACACCTTTATCAGTGATCAACAAAAGGTAATTTTGTGTTAAAGAATGTCTGATGTTTATAAAAAAATTTGTTTCCCTAAAACTCATTTTCTGTTATAAACTCAATTTGTATGGTCTTTTGCCTGCTATGGATGAACTACTTCCCGATGTAGAGCATATATTTTGTGTCAGACATCTCTATAATAACTTCAGAAAGAAGTTTCCTGCCAAGAAATTTAAGGAGTTAATGTGGAGGGCAGCTAAAGCAACTTTTGAAAATGCATTTGATGATGCAATGAAAGAGATAAAGGATTTAAGTCAGGGTGCATATGATTACCTCAAATTAATACCTGCTATGGATTGGAGTAAGTCCAAGTTTTCAGGTATGTATATTGGCTTTATGTGTAACAATTTTTAATAAATTTCAAGATGCAATGTATACTGTTTTATACAGTTTCAAACATATGTTTAACACTATAATGATTTATAATTATTTTTAGGTAATTCAAATTGTGACACTCTAGTGAACAATATGTCAGAAGTATTCAATTCAACCATTGTCATTCCTAGACAAAAGCCAATTTTGACAATGTGTGAAGATATCAGGGTGTATTTAATGGAAAAATGGGATTCAAATAGGACAAAAATTGCAAGATATGAGGATGATGTGCTTCCCAACATCAAGAAGAGGTTTGCTAGAGAATCTGCCTACACTAATAACTAGTTGGTTAGGTATGTCACTTTGTTTGTCTTTTAATGGTTCAACCTTTGCTGAATCTAGTAATAATGTTGTCACTCATGATTACAACTACCAATTCAACCGCTGAAAATTCTTACTCAGCTAGACCTCCATCCTTTGGTGGATATGTTGAACAATTGTCTTGGTGGAAAAGAAAAATGTATAGTCATATCATTGGTCTTGATGATGAACTTTGGGATATCATTGAGGATGGTGTTAGTTTTCCATTAGACTCTAAGGGTATGGTTGTTGATAGAAAAAGCTTAATCGATGCTCATAAAAAGATCATAGAGTTTGTTGTATTTTAGTTAAAGCTCTTCCTCATTCAGAGTATACCAATGTTGTTGAAAAATTTACTACTACTGCATTTTTGAATCTTTTTGCTGAACTTATGAAGGAAATTATAAATTGAAAGAAGCTAAGGCTAACCCTTTGGTCCAATAGTATGAGTTATTCAAAACGAAGGAATATGAAGATATTGAAACCACGTTCTAAATGTTTAAAGCTATTGTCTCCGGTATGAAAGTTCGGAGTAAGAGTTATATAGTACAAAATCATGCCAAGAAGATTCATAGGAGTCTTCCTGCCAAGTGGAGACCTAGTGTTATGTCATTCAGGAAGCAAAAGACTTAAACAAGTTTAGCTTGGAGAACCTGATAAGCTCTTCGCATGGAGCTTTTAGGTGATGAACCAACTAAGAAGTCTATGTATATTTCTCTGAAGTCAAAGGGTAAATCACTTCAAGTTGTAGAATCAGAAGAAGACACTTCAAAGGGAGATTCTGAAGGATGGTTCTAAAGTTAAAGAAATGCATTTTTGACCAAGAGGCTTCAATACTTGAATAAAAAGAAGAAAAGGTTCCCTAGGAGAAGCAGTACAGTCAGAGGATCAAACTACATAGAAAAGAAGAATGAACAAAAGACTAACTTAAACTGTAAGAAACTTGGTCACTCGCTTTTTGACAGTCTTGATCTTCAGAAGGACAAGCCTAAGAAGGAAAGTTCTAAGAATGAGAACTTCAAGCACAAAGTCAAGAAAATTCTGATGGAAACATGGGAAGATCTTGATGTTGAATCTGATGAATAGGAAGCAAATCTAGATCTAATGATATCAACGTCCAGATTCTGATGCCGATGCAAAAAATCATGATGATGTATTTTCTGAACTGACTCGTGAAGAGTTAATCATTGTTGCAAAAGACCTCATTAGAAATTATCAGAGTAAATAAAAAAAATTAACATTTTGAAAAAGAAATATGATAAAGATAATGGTCTAGACATATAGATTGAGAATCTCATAATGCGCAATCAGATTTTAGAAGAAGCTCAATCTTCTGAAGTCTAGAAGTACTCTAATAAGCATGAAATTTCCCTTCAAGAATTTAGTATAAATGGCATTGAGAGAAGCAAGTTAGCTTCTATGATTTATGGTGTCATTAGAAACAAGGGTGAATGCAATTGTTATTTAGAAGATGAACTTATTAAGAGGATTTACACTTTGGAGAAACCAAAGAATTCTCCTTATGTTGATTGTGTAAAGAAATGACATAATCTGAAATCTTATTTTGTGCATAAGCTTCAAAGAATAAATCTCTAAACAACTAAAAGGCAAAGGCTCCGCATCCTAAGGTTCTGAAAAACACAAAGCCCAGAACTCAGAACAATTCAAGACCAAAAACTTTGAAACCTAAGGTTAGGAATGATTTAAAGTTTCATGGTTTCAAGCCTAAAGCGATGAAATGGGATAAGTCCTTTATAACTAACCTCAAAGAACCCATAAAAATATGGGTACCTAAGTCTGAAATTTTATTTGTTTCAGATATGCTTTACAACATGATCAGAGCTCTAGTCATGGTACCTGAACCGTGGCTGCTCTTAACACATAATAGGAGAAAAGCATATGTTCCAAAATCTAACTTTGAAAGATGGAGGAAATGTGGTAATTGGAGGAAACTAGATAGGGAAGATAATTGGTATGGGTATTAATGGTAAAAAAAAATCTCCTTCTACTGAAAATGTTTGGTTAGTTGATGGACGAAAACATAACCTTTTGAGCATAAGTCAATTATGTGACGGTGGTTAGGAAGTAGTTTTTGATAAGAACAAATGCACAATCATCAATTCAGCTAACAAATCCATATTTTTCATTGGAAAGAGAAAAGACAATATTTATAAAATTAACTTCTCAGATTTGGCTAATCAGAAGGTAGTTTGTCTTCTATCAGTGAGTGGTGAAAAATGGCAATTGGATAAATGTTTAGCGCATGATAATAAGAGATTAATCTCTAAACTCAGCAAGTTAAAATTTGTCAAAGGCTTACCAGATTTAAAGTATCACTTAATTACTCTCCTTGGAGCATTCCAAAAGGAAAAGAATGTTAAAAATGTCTTTAAATCTAAGAACATTGTCTCAACCTCCAGATTGTTGCGATTTCTACATATTGATCTTTTTGGGCTGCTAATTATTGCCTCTATCACTTGGATGAAATATGGATAGTGATAGTTAATGACTATAATAGATGGACTTGGGTCAAGTTCCTTAGAACTAAGGATGAGTCATCTGATGTGTTTAACAACCTCTTCACTCAAGTACAAAATGAAAAGGAGTTGAACATTTTGAAAATCATGTGATCATGGTGGCAAATATGAAAATGAGCCATTTGAAACTTTATGTGAAAAAACATGAAATTTTCCATGACTTTTCTTGTCCTAGAACTCCAACGCAAAATAAGGTTGTAGATAGAAAGAATAGATATTTACAAGAAATGGCTCGAACCATGATTTATGAAACTGATATGGCTAAGTACTTCTGAGCGGAAGCTGTAAACATAGTATGTTATGTTCAAAGGAGAATCTATATCAGACCTATATTGAACAAAACACCATAAGAGCTATTCGAAAGAAGAAAATCCAACATATCTTATTTTTACCAGCTTGGATCTACATGTTATATCTTAGGATGCTCATAAGGGTATATTCTAAGAATGCTCAATATAAGACCCTCAAAAAAATATTTGAAAATAGGTTAGTAGTATTAATTAGGGGTATGTTTAGGAAAAAATGATAAATACATCTAGTAATTTAAAAATGAGTTTATATTTAGGGACACATTTTTAGTTAAATAGGTATTTTTATATAGGGATAAAGGGAGTATGTACCATGGATGTACACTCAAGTCTGGACTCTTCCAAAAGTAACCGCATGAATTGAACGTATAGTAATTTTCATTTTGAATATCTATATTCCTTTTAAGTTGTTCTTTTATTCAGGAAAATTACTTTGTGTTAGAGAAGGGTCTCGAAACCGCATTGAAACATTTGAACATGGGATACGATTTTAAGGAAGCTTTAATAGCTATCCTTAAATGTCGTGTGTTTATTGAATAATAATATTTTACTCTTATAGCTATTATTGACATTTTTTTAAAAATTTAAGGAAATTTGTTTGGTGGTGGTTCTTTAATATTCTGGGTCTTATTATGATATTTGATAGGATAAAAAGTCCGGCTCTTTCAGCTGAAAAATTTCATTTGTGTTGCTAATTAAGAATAGGAAATTGATCCCCTCATTCAAAAAAACATGAAATAAACCTAATAATAAAAATGATACATTTGTTCAAAAACAGAAGGTGTGGCTTGCAATCTTATCAAATTATTTATAAAGTTCCTAGTCAACATGTGATGGACCGAATGTGAACTTAAATCACCGGCAAAAGACACAACACTGCATGTGATGGACCAAAGGAAAGGTAATTATACCAGCTTAGAGCCTTAGATTTGGCGCAAATTATTCAAATATTTTTAGACCTGCTTTTTAAAGCTTGCAATATGATCCAAATCAGCTATTTCTATATACATTTTTATCTGTTTTCTTTGTCACTAACCATCTCTTTTGCTAATACCAATTTACTATAGAATTAGGAGTGCTGATGAAAAAAGGTAGCTATGAAATGTATTCACAATTACACTCCCCTTATGTTTCAGTAAAGAAGATGCATGTTAGTCTTCAAGGTGCATTTGATTTGCTAAAAAATTGAGGACCGAAACCGAACAACATTTTTTCTATCCGGTTTGATTTAGAAACTGAACATGGAACCAAACAAAATGAACAAAAACAGAAATAATTGGCCCTTAGTAAACCATGGGACAACTTTTCATCTAGAATAAATATATTATAAAAAGTACAAAAATACCCTTTTTATTTTCCATCATAAATTATTTTATCTCTCTATACCTCTCAAGTAGAGTTTTGTCTTGTTCTATACTGTTATGTCTAATATTTACTGTTTTGCAAATCAAACGCACGGTAACTCTCTCTTTTGTTAACATTACATAAATAAATAGTACTGGTCTTAGTTTCTATTACTTACAGCTTGTTTATTTTTATGGATGCAGATACCATTGATGGTATGGACTATATGTTTAGATAAGATGCAAGTGTAAATAAGTGGCAACTATGTTTTATGATTTTAAGTTAAACTCTATTAGAATAATCTTCTTCTTTTTTTCGTACAAACTCTATTAATTAATCTAACTTAGACTCTCTCAAGTAAAATTTATCAATTTTATATGCAAGTTTCATAAGAATTTACACAAAAATAACATACACGAATATATTTACTGTGTAATTGAATTTACTAACACAAACTTTCAATCATATTTTATCATGTGTTTTAAGAACAAATATTACTATGATATGACACGATGGTGAAACATAATTACATGTTTGTGTAAAATTGGTTTCCATTATTCATTAGTAGTGTGACTAAATATCAAATTGTTTTTGTTTCGATACCAAATATCAATTTAGTGTTTTTGCTTGAAATTTCATAAACTTAATCTACTCTATAATATTTCCAATTTAGTGTTTATCTTTCATCCAATTATAAAACCTTATAAGTTAGGAGGCAATGCGTTTTTTAAAAGAAGTTAGGAGGCAATGTGTTGATAACAAGTGTCAAAATTGATATATAGACATCCAATGACTTTTTTTACTTCATCCAATTATTTCGACTAAAATACTCTTACCAGTATTTACCTTTATGCCTGGCGTTATGTCGAATAATCTCAATATAGCCTTTATGGCTCTGATTTTGTACCATGATTTTTCTGTCACAAATACAGTATCATCTACGAACTGAAGTGAGCCTCTTTCCCTTTGGTATTGCTTTTTGAAATGTTTTAAAATATCACCTCAATCACTCTCTCCTCCACCTCCTCTCACACCTTGATACTAACCAATTTATTTTCCTTCCGCATTTTTGCCTCAAAACCATGAAATAATTTTAATGATGGCATCCCCTTCCTTTAACCACAATTCAATCTTGAAATTTTGTGGATATTTGTGCTTGTTTCTCTCATATCCTCAATTTCCTCTATGGTGAGGTTGCGCGTCTTACCCTTTTGGTTCAAAATCATAAATTTTTCCTTCAAGTCTTTAGCCTCATGCTCCAAATTTTGGCAATGATGTATGTTCCAAGCCCTCAATTTTTTTTATTTCCTTATGCTTCTCTTTTAAAACATAACCACCTCAACCCTCTACATATAAATACCTTGATTTCTCCTTTCCGAAGTTTTGATAACCTTTAAAACTCGTCCCACATTTCTAAATTGTTATAGGTTTCAAACCCGAACAAGATTACTTTCACCTAACAAAATAGGGCATTGATCGTATAGTACGCAGTTTAATGCCCATTGAGTACAATTCGTTCATCTACTAAATTATACATTTTGTAACGAAAAGCAGTAAATTCTACTAGTAGCAAATATTTCTAGTCTTGTCCAAGTAAACTTCCTTCCATGAAGGCGTAGATCAATCAACTGGGTTGCCTCGATAAACTTATTAAATGTGTTTACTTGCCTGTTTGTGTGTTGATTTGGGATTAGTGGATTTTTAATCTAGAAGGGTATTTTAGTCATTTTATGAATAATGGTATTTTGGTGATTTAAGGAGCAAGGGTAAATTAATAATTTTAGAAGGAATAGTGTTTTAGTGTTTTTAGTATGAGTAGTTATTTTACTAAGTAGTAACTTGAGGTAGTTATTTTGAGATAGTAATTAATGAGATGTTTTAAGAGTTAAGTGAGTAGTAACTTTTTCATTAAGTGGTAAGAATTATAAGGCCCTTAATGAATAGAGGTAACCTAGCCCATTTATTGGAGTATATAAGGATAACTCATGAGGAAATCTAGGGTTACACTATCATTTCATAAGTTTATCAAAGAGTGACTAAAGAGAGAAAGTAGAGAGATAGAGAGAAGAAGAAAGAAAAGGAAGAACTTAGAAGAGAAGAAAACAAGAGGTAGGAAACTAGAAGAGGAGAGTGAAGTCTTAGATAGAGATTTTGAAGATTTGAGGTAAGGGGGGTCGGTTTGTTCTACCTAATAATCTATAATCTTGTTTTTAGCTTACGAGTCATAATTGTTTTGTTTGAATTGTGAGAATTGATGATTATATGTGTAATTTTCGTGCTTGGAATTAAGTGGTGAATTTGGGTTTATGAAAATTGTTGAAAACTTGTTGATGCTTGAATTTTATTGTTGATATGTTTTGGAGTGATTACTTTGAGAATTTAGTTTAAATTGGTGAAAATGGTGATGTTGTTGTTGAATGATGATGAATTCGTGATTTATGTTCTTGCTATGTTATTAGGTATATGAAAGTAATCTAATTAAGTTGTTGATGATGCTTAAAGTTGTGTTTGGTTGAATTAAGTTGTTGTTGTTGGAACTTTGATGAATTAAGTTGTTGTTATTGGAACTTTGATGAATTAAGTGAATCGAAGTATAAGTTGTTTTGTGTTGATGTGAAAAGAGCCTAAATGGTGTACTGAACCTTAGGAAAATGATTTTAATCGTTTTGGGTATGTTAGGGATCAAAATGAAAATTTTTGGGATGAACCCAAGCTAAAAATATGTTTTCCAGGACATTGAATCGATTCAAGAAAGTTTGAATCGTGTCAATCTGCATCTGGGCAGTTTTGAATCGAGTCAAACATTTTTGAATTGTATCAATGTTTTTCTCTAACTTGTTTGAATTGATTCCATAAGATTTGAATTGATTCAGCCTTAGTTATAAACATAAAATTTGTAGATGTGGATGTTAGATTTCTTGTAGTTTTGGTTTAACTCCATTATCATTTATAGAATTTGATTTATGGTCAAATTACTACACATAGGTCATGTGACATTTTTCATGAAACTTTATCATAACTTTGTCAATAAACCATGAAACATCCTCAAAATTAATATTGAGTTTAAGGATGTATTTATAGAGAATAAATAAGTATGTAATCATGAAGTTCTGATACCTAATGATGTGTATATAATGATGAAGATAATGTATAAATTAAAGATGTGAATACTTGATTTACACATGATGTTGAACTCTTAATTTTGGTGAAATGGTGAAATATGACGTTAGCTTGCAAATGACTTTATGCTCATGATAATGTGTTAGATTATGATTGAATTGAGGGTTAATATATATATGAAATATGATGAGTTGTGTGAAAATATCAAAATGGACGACTTTTTGAAAATAGACGAACTTTGTTAAAATGAGGAATTATGATTTTATAACTTGAAAATGACTTATATTCATGATAATATGGTGAAATAAGAATGAATCAAATTGATAGGTGTATAATATGTTGGTTATCGTGATGTGGTTAATTGTTCGACTATTATGCGAATTGTGCTTTATGAAACGATGTTGTTTCTTTGTGGTGATGATTATTTGATGATAAATATGTAAAGATGATTATTTGATGATGAATATGTAGAGATGATTATTTGATAATTGTTAATGTATGAATGTATTGTTTGATAATGCAATGTGGAGAAAATGTAGAGAATATCGGTGTTATGCATTATCGAGTCAATACGTGACATCCATGCATTCATAAGTTTTATATGTGGAGAATATGTAGAGGGGTCAATCAAGTCATATGTACTTGACTTGGAGATTCCATTGATGATGATGATTCCTTCCCTTTTTGAAATGATGAATTGAATTCGTTGAGTTGATTGACGTGAAATATGTGAAATATGTGTTTTATGTGAAACAAGTGAAGTTGCATATATGAATATATTTTCTAAATAATGAGGTTGGTGTAATTTGATCATTAAGATAAATAAAGAATGAGGTAAGAAATTCTTGTATTGATCGATGTTGTTAAATTGTGAAGGTATACATATGAGGTGTGTGAAACGTGTCATATTCGATTATGTGACTTGGTGAATTATGAGAATTATGTAATTGATGAAGAATATGATTTATGTGGAGTTGTGTACTTAAACATGATTGCTTGGTAATACTAGTACACTTGAGATAATGTTGTTAATGTGATGAATTATTGTTGATGTTTTGATTAAAGAACGAGATATACTTGAATATGTTGTGATTGATTTATGATAATATTCACATGATGTTAGTATTCTAGGATGATGAGCATGTATGTATGTGATACTTGAAATCCTTGAATGTCATTATATTATTATGTTTATTATGTGGAACGTTATCTAACCCCCAATGGTTGTTTGGTTGACTGCCTGCCTATTTGTATGAATAGGTAGACAGCGTGCATGACTAAGTTTACTTTGCTTGCAAGTACTCGAGGTCTAGCTTGCAGTTACGTCCTTTACCTTTTTCTCGAAGTCTAGTTTGGCTCTGATTAGGGTGTCGGGCATTTATGTTTTCTATCATCTATCTGTTGTTGGATTTTAGATGTTGAGATTATCGTTATGTATTTGAGACATGAGACATGGTGTTGGATTTTGTTGTTCATGTATTTTGAGGATTATTACAGGTTGATGAGATATTTATGATGTTTGTTTTTCGTTGCGAGTTTTTATGAAAATCAGACTATGCACGTTTTGAGAAAATGTAGACATAGCATCTTAACTCTTTGAATTAATGAATTATTTGCATGAATTATTGCATATGAGGTTTAGGGTGTTACACTTGTCGTCCCTCATATTTACTCCAACAACTCCCTTACATTCATTTTTATATCGGATGGAATTGAAGTCTCCACAAACTAGCCACACTAATCCTCTTCTATCTTATGATAAATCCACCATTTCCCTCCATAAACTTCTTTTCCTTACTATCACATGGAACATATACGTTAACAATCAACACTTCCACCCCGACATTGATTCAAATAGCTTCCATGCCGATAAAGTGACTTCCCAGCAATACATTTGAAACTACTAATGATTGTTTATCTCAAATCTTCAATAATCATCCTTCTCTCCCTTCTAAAGCTTTGAAATCAAAATCTTAGGTACCGTTTGGCCAGGCTTTTTTTCGATCTAAAATCTACTTTAAAACAAAGTTAAAATAAAGCCCTTTAAGAAAAAAGCTAAAGCTATTTGGTTTCTTTATTTTTTTTTAGTTCTAAAATTATTTTTAAGTTAAAAGTTGTTTGACAAAATATTGTACAAAACTTTGAATTTATTATTTTTTGGGTGGTGTCCGAGGACCTTGCATATATTTATGCATTGTGTATAAATTAAAAACTTTGAATTCATTATGAATTAACATAATAAATAAAAAAATGTTTAAAATATAAAAGATATTTTTTTTACAAATACTATATTTACTCAATGACATTTATTTTATGTAACATGATTACAAATTTGTATCATCATATAAATGACTTGTTAAATATTTGAAAAAGAAGAAATAAATTAAGGAGGCTCAATTAATAACATAAATAATATCAAAGTAGTTTGGAAAATTAAAAACATAAATCATCTTGTTTAAAAAAAAAACATAAATCATCACAAACTCAAACGTTTCTACTCTCCATCAACACAACTCCTATTTGATTTCTAACTCTATTCATGTGGCCTCCATCTTGTACTCTTCCTAGATTATATGAACTTATTTCTTCATATATATTGCTTTCTTCGACACGCTCAATCATATATTCAGAGATAACATCACATTTATTAAAGTCTCCATCTTCAACTCCACACATTCGAATAAAGTTGTGGAGTGTTGTTGTTGCAACTATAATCTTTTGTTGTTTGATTAGTGAAAATGGTTGCATATCACATAAGATATGCCATCTTTTCATTTCTTCAATCATAGATGAAAGAATATGAGAGTCATGAGCAGTACCAGGCCAGCCAACAACAACAAAAATGAATAACATGTCTATGTTGCACACTAACATGATATTTTGTGTTGGAAATCCCTTATAAATAACTATGTAAATAAAAATGTTTTTATTTTAATGTATAAGCTCTCATTAACGAAAATTGTATCTTCATAAGTTGTTTTTTCATAAAATACCGTAAGAAACTTATAAATAATAGATAAAAGCTTATTTATTTGTATAAGCTGTTTTGTATAAGCTCTAAAATAAGCTAATCCAAATGGACCCTAATCATCCCTAAATATAATTAGGATACACATATCATAATTATGAATCATAGGGAGAATTTGAACAATTACCCTAAATATAAACATGTGGAGAAGGCAGATACACATATGAGAGTAGGCCGAGAATAGGCAGATGCCCATATGAGAGTAGGCAGATACACATATCAGAGTTTACAACTTGACCAAAAGTTTTGTTTCAAAAAAAAACTTGGCTAAAAGCAAATACACATAACCACCATGTGTACAACTTCAACCAAAAAAAACAAAATATTGGACCACTTAAAAAGTGGTGAGAGAGAGTGAAAGAGTTTGGCTTACAATAAAGACAAACAAGTTTTTCAGGTTCAGGATTACAACACCACTGACCATACATTTGCAAGTGTCAGCTAAGGTTACATGTGATAGCATATTCCTCAGAATGATGTACTTTTACACAAGCCTACCATTCATATTTTTCTCTATATATCCTCAAATTGAGAGTAATATTTCCTAAACCATTTAATTGCCTCACAAAAAAGTACAGTTTTTCATCTACTCATTTTTCAGCTTCTATATCTTTCTTTCTTTTTTTTTTTTTTTTCTAGTGTGCACTAAAAGAAAAAAGAAGCAAATTGTTCTATTCCTAAGATGTCTGGTGTTCTTCTTTGGGTGAATTGTGGACTCAAAGAGAATGCCATTTCCTTAATGGGTCTTGGAGGAAAAGATGTAAGAACTCAAAGGAGGTTTAGACATTGTTCTGGAATTAGCTTTGCTAGTTTTTCAAGTGCAGTTGTTGAACCTACAAGATCCTCAGAGGAAAGGGTGTATGAAGTGGTGTTGAAGCAAGCAGCCCTAGTGAAGGAACAAAGAAAAGATATTAAAAAGAGAGGTTTGAATTTGGATGATAAGCCTATTGAAGGTGATTTCACCAATGGGGAACTTTTGAGTTCTGCTTATGATAGATGTGGTGATGTATGTGCTGAGTATGCAAAGACATTTTATTTAGGTACTTTCTTTCTCCCTTTTGTTTTAGATTTTTCTCATTTATATTGTATCTTGATAACATGAATATTTTTTGGACATTTGTTAAGTTCATTGTACTTATTTTAGAACATGCAAAGAAACTTTAGTCATTAACTAATTACTCTAGAAGTAACCACATATCGGTTCAAATTTCATACTTTTATCTTTTCTTTTGGTTGATTATAGTGGAATATTCAATTTAGACGATATAGCATAGTGTTAAACAAGTGACTTCAAACACACAAGAGGGGGTGAATTGTGTTCTTTAGAAAACAATTTAAAATAAGCACTTAAAAAAATATTTTAACCAATTAAAATAAAGTGCTTATAAAATGTTTAAATAAATATAAAAATTGATATGCTGAGATAAAATAAATGACAAATAAAGTAAAAGAGATAAAGGGATGAGAAAAAAGACACAAGAAGTTTATACTAATTCGGCTTAAAACAACAAGGCCTAGTCTAGTCCCCAAGGAAAAGCCCCTTGAGATTTTCACTGCTCAAGCTTTTAATTAGGATAAGCTGGTAACCTTAACAAATAACGAGCACTCTCCAAACAAAACAATCATTTGTAGAAGAGTCTCTAAAACCAAGAGATATCACCTCTCTTGAAACCTTGGGATCGCACCCAATACAAATAAGAATTACAATAATTAAATAATACACCAAATGTGTAGATATAACAAATTGAAGCACAAGAACTACAAGATAAACTATGTAGTATAAAAGAGCTCTCGAGATAATAAATTAACAAGTGTAAAAATAATGAGAGTGATGAATAATATTTTTGACAATGTTTGAGTGCAAAAATGAGCTGTGTTCTCTTGAAAATAAATTAGCTAGCACAAGTCTCCTATTTATATTGAGAAAATTAGACTGAAATGAATTTGAATAAAAGCTAGCCGTTGGACACTTAAATGCATGAACTAGCTAGCCAGAGATCATTATAAATATGAAATTAGCCGTTGCACATATATGATCAATTAGGCAATTTGGTAGAAATCAATTATCCATATACTGTTGCCTCTTTTGTACAAAATTAATTTCACATTTAATGAAAAATATTTTGAAAGGCTAATTGACCAAATTGCAATCATATTTAGAAAATACGGCCAACTCATTTTTAATGGAAGAAAATATTAGTATAATGTTATTCAACAAGAAAATCACCTCAATTGCTTGCTAAAACATATTTATGCAATTTTTCAAAATAAATTATGACTTTTGATGCAAAAAATATTTTCATGCAAAATCACTTTAAGATGAAAATCAATGTGAGTGTGTGATTTATCTTCATGAGAGCATTTTCTACTACTTACATAAAAGTCCTAATACAAATAAAAATAAAATCCAAGACTAGAAAGCTTGAATCTTCTTTTCCGCTTTTTGGATTGTTGTTCTTCTAGGACTTCTTTTGTCCATCATCAAAACCAAAGTATTCCTGTCAAGGCATATATTCACACATAGGGTTCTTTTTGTTAACTTTTTGCTCGTCAATCGGTTAAGAATTCGAGTTCAAATCGTAACTGAAACAATTATCGATCAAACTTTACAAGCCTTCCGACTTAACTATGAATTAGCATGGTCCATCTCTTCTGCGAACTGAGGGTTAAGACCAAAATTAGTCTATGATGTCTTAACTTTGTACCGAAATGTGGTTTCAAGTTTCCTACCTAACGAGTATCATACCTACACTACAATCATCCATATAAGTAGTTCGATAGAGATTAAATGACTCACAGTGACTTTGACAAAATTATAATTCAAAAATTCAACTATTTGATCTTCATTGATGATCGAGATCATTAACTATTGCAATCACTCATCATGTTTTGCTAGTATGTTACATGGTGGAATTACGGTGAGTTTGACATGATCACAGTAACACCGTGATTTTGTCGAAGCTCTAAAGTGTAAGCTTTTGTCAAAAAAATCACTGTCACACACGTGATTATGTCAAACTGGCCGTCAATTCAAACTTGCAATATGGAAGTGCGTGGGGGTAAATGTTAGAAATCATTTGATCAAATTTTTAGTAACTATCCTTTATTGGTCCTTTATTGATCAAATCTTCAAATCTCAGGCACACAATTGATGACTCAAGAGAGAAGAAAAGCCATATGGGCCATTTACGGTATGTCTAATTAGTAACTTCAAAATTTCTGTTACAAAGGCTTCTCCATTGTGGATTGTGGTCCTCAGTAGAAACTAACCACTCTATGTATTACAGTGTGGTGCAGAAGAACAGATGAGTTAGTGGATGGTCCTAATGCTTCACACATCACACCAAAAGCCTTGGACAGATGGGAACAAAGATTAACTGATGTTTTTGAAGGACGTCCTTATGATATGTATGATGCTGCACTTTCAGATACAGTCACAAAGTACCCTGTTGATATACAGGTAGGTTACAACCACATGCCCGAAATTGAAGTGTGAAATTTAACCTTTCTACACCTTCAAATTGGAATAAAATTATAGCTAGTTGAATAATAAAATTAGTACAACAGAACTCAAACTAGTCAATGAGGAATATGTTTGCTTAAAATTAGGTAAAATTGATTTCATCTCTCTAAGGTTTGCTTGTAAGACACACACATAAGGGTGGTGCATGTCACATAATTGAATGACTATGAGTGATGTTAAAGTCTCGCATTAGATTAGATATGTATTTAGTCTTAAAGCGTGTCATAAGTGGGAGACGTCCATAAACTTACAAGCCAGTTTTGTAGGCTGAGTTAGGCCAAATGCAAATTTTTAAGATGGTATCAGAGTCTATCTAAAATTTGATGGGGCTCTCACCCACTCGCAGGTTACATTTCAGATTTCAAGTGTTGAATGTGATGGAGTGCAAAGAGTCTTACATTGTAATAAATATGACCTGAAAATGTGTTTATATGTGAAAGCCTTCGCCTTACAAGTCATTTTTTCTAGAATTAATCTACGTCTTAGTCATGGATGTGTTTGTCATTTAAGCAAATAGAGGGTACTTAATTTTAAGACAAAAAAAAAAAAAAACTGATCGTATTTACATTGAATTGTGTGTTTGATTAGCCATTTAAAGACATGATTGAAGGGATGAGGCTGGACCTGAGAAAATCAAGATACAATAACTTTGATGAACTATACCTATATTGCTACTATGTTGCTGGGACTGTGGGACTTATGAGTGTTCCTGTAATGGGGATAGAACCACAATCCAATGCTTCAACAGAGAGCATCTACAATGCTGCATTGGCACTTGGCATTGCTAATCAACTTACCAACATACTTAGAGATGTTGGAGAAGAGTAAGTTTCTTTGAAATACAATACAGCATATTTCTATTTTGTTTCTTATCATTCATTAATTGGAAATCAAACTCGGTAGTGTTTACAACTCTTCCACACTTTCCATACCAAGCACTTGTGGTAGACATGTGGTTACAATTAGAGGGATTAAAACGAAAAGTTGGTATATTTATAGGGATCAAAAACATATTTAACGCTATTTATTATGGATAATGGCACCCATGTTTTCTTCAGAACTCACAAAAGTGCTTTTTTTTTTTAAAGTAATTACTTCTTGTTTCCATGGTCGTCTTATAGTGCTAGAAGAGGAAGAGTGTACCTTCCACAAGATGAACTGGCACAAGCTGGCCTATCAGATGATGACATTTTTAGAGGCCGAGTAACCGACAAATGGCGCAATTTCATGAAGGGTCAAATAAAGAGAGCAAGAATGTTTTTTGATGAGGCAGAGAAGGGAGTTTCAGAGCTCAGTTCGGCAAGTAGATGGCCTGTTTGGGCATCTTTGCTGTTGTATAGGCAGATATTAGATTCTATTGAAGCTAATGACTACAATAACTTCACTAAACGGGCTTATGTAGGAAAAGCTAAAAAGCTCTTATCACTTCCTGTTGCGTTTGGAATAGCAACTTTTGGGCCACAAAAGTTAACCAAAATGACTACAAGATGAACATGAGACTGCTACAAAAGCATTGAATAGTTTGGTATGATCTTGAAAATTTAGTTTCCTAGAAATCAGAATGGTAAAAATTATCATGTATATTTTTTCTTAGTTTAATAATTGTATACATATCGACCTCAAGTCTAGTAATGTTGAAGAAGAATTCATTCATTGTCTATTGTCTCTTTCCGAGATACGGAGAGTGTGTTTTTAGGGCACGGAAAGTGTTGGGGATATTTTTTAATGAAAGATGCTTATAATATTTCATTAATAATAAGAGTATCAATACAATGAGGTCATCAGAATAAATGGTGGGACAGATTGATGATTTAGCAACCTTGACGAGTGTATGAGATATCATAATTGTTTGTCTCCTAGTAAATTCAACGTTAGAGTTTGTAAAAAGAATAACTAAAAGATGTCTACAAGACATGGCCACCTGTCAAATTATGTACGTAACATCGACAAGGTTTTTGTGAAAAACATCTCCTTTCACTTTGGAGTTTAACACAAAATCAACATTGTCAAATTTTATATCACTTAGTCATTGCAATCCATAAAATAACCACAAAGCTTGTCTTACAGCCGCGGTACACATGGGGTAATACACATAGTCTTCATCAACACAAAAGTGGCCTCTTCATACCATAAGCACATTCCAATATATGTTATATTCAGCTAGTCAAAAAAAGAAGCATCTACATTACAGTTGACGAGACCACGTTGTGGTCATTGCCATCAGTTCATTGATATGACGAATACAATAAAAATATGTTGGGGGGCGGGGGTTGAATAGATTCTCTCTTAAAAAACTTTGCATGGAAGCATAGTTTGAAAAACTTTTTGTAAAATCGAATTTGACTATTGGAAATTATACAATCGCTTCAATGTGAATAAGCAAGCATTGATAATAAGATAATTTGACTTAGAACAAGAAATTCACAATTGAATTATTATTACTCAATCAAACTTAACAAACAAGTAAGTTACAAAACCAAATTCAATCTCAAACCAAACATAAGCTTGTGAAAATAAATATTATCACAAGAAACAATAGGATTCGATATATGATGAATCAATTGAAAAGATAATATCAATAATGTGAAGTAATTTAAATGTCAAATTGGGTTTACAAAGTATTGTTGCACAAGTAAGTTTCAAATTGTTAAATCACTTAACATGTATCAGTTAATCTAATCAACAATTAACATATATCAAACTATAAATGCTATGAAATAAAGAGAATGAAGAAGAAAACACCGAATTTATAGAGGTTCCCCCAATCATCCTTGCTATGGAGTGTTGGTGTCTCCCAAAACACTATGAGTATTTTAAGTGAAGTTGTTTATAACATTAGGCTTGTATCATGCATTTTGATACAATTCATGATTTTTTGAATTGTATCATTTGTGAATCCATTCAAATTTGTGTGATTCGTATCAATGATTCTTTATGGACTTGTTTTTCAATGTGTTGATTCGATTCATAGGTTCTTGAGTTGTATCAACCTTCATCTGAGCAAGGTTGATTCAAATCATATATTGTTTGATTTGTATCAATCTTCATAGTTCCATATTCATCCTTTTTCATATGTTTGATACGAATCAAGCTTTTAATGATTTGATTCGTTTAGTTGTTTTTGGCTGAAATTTCGTATTTCCCACTCATTTCTATATATAGCCAATCTTCGCAACTCCCAAACACCTGAATCATTTGCATCTATTCTCTCTAGATTCTCCAAACCTCTCTCTCCACTTATTCTTCAGATTAAACATTTTTTCTAAGAATCATTGTGGTCATTGAGTCATAGATTGCTAGAGTATTATAGGGTTTATAAGTTGATTTCTTTCAAGGATCTTAGTTGGAAATCAAGGTTCTAAAGTGAATTGAATAATTTCATTCCACCTCCAAAGATATGTATTGAGGGAAAATGAATCTTTGTTAATTTTATATTTGATAGAAAATATAAAATCCAGAAAGAAAGAAAAAAAGTGTGATATTAAAGAGTCCTTTATGAAACCAACTCTTCCCCCTTAAAACTTTCATGTTGCATGATATGCTTATCCCTAATGTACCATGATCCACAACAAGCAATGTTGAACGCTACCGCTACATGTTAGCAAAATGTACATAGAAATCTCTATATAGTAGTAACTCAATATTAGTCTAATATTGAAATCATAAACCATGACAAGATTTTTCAGTGTAGTCAATTTATTCGCAAATAAAAGAAAAAACACAATATCAAGGTTCAAACACAAAGTGTATGATAATAAGCATGCTAATTATCAAGAGAATAATCTACCTCATAGTGTATATGTCTAAAACACCAATCTAAGTAGCGCTTTGAGAGGGGGGATGCACAAGGAACTTGAAGTTGAAGAACTGCAAAAGGTAGAGTTATCTTTGGAATTTTATTGTCATCTCCTTTGTACACTCTATATTTGTCAAATGAAAGATCGATAACATACACATAATTGTATTCATAACCCCACTTGCGTGGGTTGCTCAGTGCATAGTACTTTCTCCTTGGAGCATAAAATAATGCAATATCACCTAAAGTTTCCAACTTGACATAATCCATTGTTGAGAAGTCTATCTTGTAGACATTAAATATTTGTGTGGACATAACATTGAGCACTAAAAGATGTCCATCACAACTAATCAACCTTACGTGTGAGGAAGAAGTAAAAGGTACAATAAGAGTACTCTTCAATTTTAAAATTTTTATATTAGCAGAATTCAAGCTGAGTAACCCTATGTTGGCCTTCTCAGTGACAACATATATGGAGTTGTGCAAAACTACAAAGTCAACAACCTTATGTGATGTCAAATAAGTAACCCAATCACGATTTCGAGATTGATAGACATGCAAATTGTCAGAACTTCTACACAAAACCACTAAGACAAAATCCTCCGAGTTTCTAGAAAAAGCAAGTAAGACTTGGCAAGAAAAACCAGAGAAATCAACTTTAAAGGTTGAGTTATTGATTACCATTTTTCTTCTTGTAAATGGATTAATTAGTATAAATGAATTATTTATCCCCGTCATGATCAAATATCCGCTAGAAGTCCCTTGATAGATAAATTCAAAGTAGTAGTTATTGATCATCTTTGACTGATAAGCTTT
>Ga0315913_1002591_pt1 | contig 21372 bp, 12 predicted proteins | sample MpolsnodulesMG_FD_207736 | JGI IMG/M metagenome (GOLD analysis project Ga0315913, IMG submission 207736) | Medicago polymorpha root nodule microbial communities from Los Angeles, California, United States - small nodules | ecosystem: Host-associated > Plants > Roots > Nodule | place: USA... | reverse complement strand
TCTACTCTCCCTTGCCCCTCGAATCCTACTTTAAAAATGGAAAGTGGAAATTGAGATATGATGTGGAGAGATTATGATAAGATTTAGTTGGAGTATTTGATATAGCATTGAATAATTATTGTCCACCATGGGCCACATGTTTAGTTATTTTAGTTATTTTTTTCTCATCAATCTTTGTATTCCAATGAAACAAATTCTAATGAAAAATTGAAGAATATAATTACTTTTTATTATATTAAAAAAAAAATGAGATAACTAACATTCTTATCAAGAATTGTTATTGTGAACTAAAGGCAGAAGAGTGAAATATTGAGATTTGAATTTTTTAAAGTGAATAATTAATAAAATGAGAAAATTAAAGATTAATAATATATGTTGTATAATAATAATAAAAAAAATTATTTTTTATTGTGGATGTTACTCACTTTACTCTAAAAACAAAATTGACTAAAAATTCTCAGTTTATGCATTTTTTATATGTTGTATAATAATAATAATAATAATAGCAATTAAAACCATTTTCGATTGTTCAAAAAAATAAATAATAACAATAATCTATACTGTATATAAAGAAAACACCATCTTTCAGCTATTTTGTGTTGGATTTTTCTTTCCAAAAATGCCGTCAATTTTGAATACAAATAACAAATAGACAAGTATAATCTAGACTATATATATTATATATACAGAAAACACCCCCTTTCAGCTCTTTTGGGCTGGATTTTTCTTTCAAAAAATGCTCCCAATTTTGAATACAAATAACACATGTAATAGATAGATAAGTATAAATTTTAGTATTAAAAAAACGTAACAAACACGATATATATATATATATATATATATATATATATATATATATGTTTGGTTTTTTTTCCTTTATCATTTAAAAAATGTAACAATATTTATACTTACTTTTTCATTATCTCAATTATACCCTTAAACAACTTTTTCTATAATAATTTCTTCTAAGAAACTTTTTCTTTAATAAAGATCGTTGTTTGTGTCATTAAGAAAAAGAATATAGATTATATTTTTTTTGTTATATTGTTGGTGTCATTGAAATAAATAATTATGATTATAATGGTTTGTTATAACTTGAAAGCAACAAACATTGATATTTTTAGTTTTAATCCAAATCAAAATTTCATAAAAAAAACACAGTTAATAATTTTCAAACGGTACATGCCCGTCTTTTCGCTAGTAATAATAATAATAATTTGTTCTTTTCAATGTGAAAAAGTCTAGATAGTCTGTATTTGTTGACTGTGTAAAATTAAATTAAAAAAATCTCATAAAATCTATTATATTATAATAAGGAAGACCTCGTATAATCCATCAAAATATGAATATATTTTTTTTTATACAAATGGATAATTTGAAATTCTATAAATATGAAAATAAAATCTTCTTTTACAGTACTGGTTTCTGGCAGGTTTGTGCTAGCAGTCACTTCACTAGTTTAGTGAGTGGTGGTGGGATGAAAAGTGAAAAGTGGTCCACATGGCTTCCTTCCTTCACAAACAAACGCCAAAGAAAGTGGGCAAACTACTTCAAGGACCACCGTACGACACGACAGCAACACACACAATTAAGCCTTCTGCTGATTATTGTTTATTATATCTAATCTAACATGTTCCATTTTCTTAATATTTTATTACTCGTATGATATGATAGTGATACTCCATTAATTAACAATAGTCGTTCTTGTTTGAAAATAAAATCGACTTCTTTCGTAGAGTTACCAAAGTAGAAATCACAAAGTAAGTAAATTCACACACATACAGAATAAAACACGTGGCCGACAGAAGCAAGTGAGCATCATCAGCATTGCACTACAAAATCTACATGGTTAAACTCAAAGAGTTACCACTCACTGTTTTTTCCTTATTCCTACGTAGTACAAACAACAAAACAAAAACTAATGAAACCAAATTAATAACATTAATAGATTCTGCTCTTTTTTTCTCTCTCCACCGTCACTTCCTTCTCCTAACTTTCTCACTACCTTCCTTATTTTCTCTCCAAACAAATAAAAAAAACTTTATTTGCTTTCTTTAATTCTTCCTCAGTATTCCATTCAAGAATCTTAATTCTTAGAATGGTTTCATTGGGAGTTATATATAGTAATATTGTAGTGTATGTGTTTCTGTTTGGTGTGTCTTTGGTTTTGGCTGGTGATATAGTTCATCATGATGATGTTGCTCCAACAAGGCCTGGTTGTGAGAACAACTTTGTTCTGGTACCAAAATTTTTATTCTTCATATATGAATTGTATAGCTAGTTTAAAAAAATGTTTTTTGTGTGTGGTTTTGATCTTGGTTTTGTTTTTTGCTTGCTTAGAAACTGTTGGAACAGTCAAGAGATTTGGAAATCATAGTAAAAAATCATTTTTTAATTGAGGAAAGAAAAATTGGACTGTTTGGTGGGATTAATTTTTTTATAATTGTTTTTGGTATTTGATTTGAGCTTTCTGTTTTGTAAGGCTATTTGAATTGACTTATTTGAGCTTATCTACTTATATAAGTTCTTGTGAGAATATTTGGGAGAACTTATGAAAATAGCTTGTGATATGTCAATATGTTGTTTTCAGCTTACTTTCATAAATTCTCTAAAATAGCTTAAGAAAGCAACTTATAGCTTATATCAAAATAATTAGACTTTATTTTATCCTTGTTTGATGTATGCTCAATTAATTTTTTTATTTCTATAGTTTCCCTTTTGTATCCAAAATTTAACCAAGAACGAGGCAATAATAGTTAGGTAATTGGAACAATATATTTCATGTACTGACTCTGAAAAACAAAATCTGCAAATGTATTAGCTTATGGTTTCTTGAATATGAAGTAAACTTCTATGCAATGTGGTCTGTTGTTAACAAAATGTTCTGTTAGGTCAAAGTCCCAACTTGGATTGATGGTGTGGAAAACGCCGAATATGTTGGTGTCGGTGCAAGATTTGGTCCTACATTGGAATCAAAAGAAAAACATGCCAATCATACTAGAGTTGTCATGGCTGATCCTCCTGATTGTTGTAGCAAGCCTAAGAATAAGGTATTTTGAGTTCATTTTTAAACCATAGAATTTACCAAATGCAACTTTACCAAATTGTGAAGCATAGTTGTCCAGATCGAAAGCTTTGTTATTTGAAAGTATTTCGTTAATCTGTTATTTGTTTGTTTTGCTTTTCACTATTGTTAGCTCACCAATGAGATCATTTTGGTGCACCGAGGAAAATGTAGTTTCACAACCAAGGCAAATATTGCTGATGAAGCCGGTGCTTCAGCCATCCTCATCATAAACTATCGTACAGGTGTTTTATGTGTTTGTCTTTTGTTCTATTCTTGGGGATCATAACTGGAGAAAATGCTAAATAATTTTTTTTCATTATTTGTTATTAGATTAAACAAAGAAATGTATAATAATTGCAGTAAATACGTATTTTGTCCTATGGTGGTTATTTTAAGCAAATATTGTATGTCTTTGCTGTACAGAACTTTTCAAGATGGTTTGTGAGGAAAATGAAACTGATGTTGACATTGGAATATCTGCTGTTATGCTTCCACAAGATGCTGGCTTAAACTTGGAAAGACACATAAAAAATAACTCCATAGGTATGCTCAATTTTCTCGGAACTGTCACTTATGTTGTAATTAGTTGTTGCTTTTCTTTGGAATAGGAAAATTTATTTCTTGAAATGTTTCCTTTATGTTTTGATACCATTTGTTTTATTGCATGTACAATTTTTGCTCCTAAGTGTCCATACAGTTATACTCTCCACTTCGTCCATTGGTTGATGTTGCGGAAGTGTTTTTGTGGCTTATGGCTGTTGGTACCATTTTATGTGCTTCTTATTGGTCTGCTTGGACTGCCAGAGAAGCTGCTATTGAGCAAGAGAAGCTTTTAAAGGTTACCTAGTTTCTTTTCATGCCAATTTTTCGCACTAAAAGATAGAGTGAAGAAAGAATGAATGCAATAATCGCGAGGATAAGATATTTGCTTCAGCAAAATAGAGACATAATAATAACCGGGAGAAAGTGTTTTTTATGTTAAGGAGTATTTCTGCTCATATTTATAAACTCGTTAATTTGGTTACTGATATATGGATAACTTTTATGGTTGTAGGATGCTTCAGATGAATATGTTGCAGAAAGTGTTGGTTCTCGTGGTTATGTGGAAATCAGTACTACAGCAGCAATTTTATTTGTCGTGCTTGCTTCTTGTTTCTTGGTTATGCTGTACAAATTAATGTCATTCTGGTTTCTTGAAGTTCTGGTGGTTCTTTTTTGCATTGGAGGAATAGAGGTGAGCTACTCTTGTTTTCGACTTTGTTCATGTTGATTAAAGTTTGTATCTCCCTCTAATATTTGTATGCTCATATGCTTTAAGGGTCTACAAACTTGTTTGGCGGCTCTATTATCATGGTAAGTCGTTTATCCTTGAAGTTTGTTGTTGTAGATTATGAGGTTTGTCCTATTATTTCTATCCGAAATGACAGCAAAGTTGTTGTAGTTTCAGATGGTTTCAATATCCTGCACAAACATATGTGAAGATACCGTTCTTTGGAGCCGTTCCATATCTGACACTTGCTGTTACTCCCTTCTGCATAGTATTTGCGGTGGTTTGGGCGGTTAAACGACAAGCATCATATGCATGGATTGGTCAAGATATTCTTGTAAGAATTGTTTTATTATTGTTACTTTATCATTTAGTTAAAAAAAATCCCTAGACTTTTAATAACATTTTCTATATTTTTTGACTGTCATTCAGGGCATCGCATTGATAATTACAGTTCTTCAGATTGTTCGCATACCAAATCTCAAGGTATGATTTAAAAGTCAACCGTAGGACACTATCTCTGCACTTACATGTTTGTGATACTCTTGGATTTAATAACATGCACCATTAATGAACTGCTATACCGACAAAATGTTGATGTGATAGCTTTGCTTGATACTAATGGATTTTTATTATGAAAGACACTTCCATATATACTTCTTTCTCGGTATCAGGTTGGGACTGTTCTTCTCAGTTGCGCTTTCCTATATGACATCTTATGGGTGTTCGTCTCTAAATGGTGGTTTCATGAGAGTGTGATGATAGTGGTGAGTGTTTTGAATAAAGCTCTCTCTCCCAAACTGTTCTATACAAGTGGTATTCCAACCCGAATGCATTAGTTTGGCCTTAAAATTAGTGTTACATTTTCTCTGTACAGGTAGCTCGAGGTGATAAGAGTGGAGAAGACGGTATTCCCATGCTTCTCAAGTTACCACGTTTGTTTGATCCCTGGGGTGGTTACAGCATCATTGGTTTCGGGGACATAATCTTACCGGGACTTGTAGTAGCATTTTCACTAAGGTTGGTCATCTATTGATCATACAATATATGTATCTGGCCTTCTATTCACCTTGTGTTACTTATGTTTTTTATGATAAAGAGGATGTTTGGGTAGAAATTTTCTTCTAGTGCTTATTCAATATGTGATTATTATTATTATTATTCCAGAAAAGTATAAGTTGTTTCTACAATTGAAGAGGAAACAGCCATAAACACGACTTAAGCTCTCTATGAGCCGTTTCTATAATCTATCTTGGTGAGCTTATGAAAATAAGTTGAAAGCAGCTCGTTAACATATTATAAGCTATTTTAATAAGCTCTTGCAAACAATTACCTACGTTTTAATGTCAAAAATAAACTCATATGCTCTTCCAAACGTCCATAAAATACATCTCGACGTAGGATCTCCATGTAAAAAAAATAGGTACATGGAGAAAACACAAAACAGTTGTATTGTACTGTATCGTGTTAACAGTTTGCGAACTTAACTATTCTATTGACAACTACCTTTACAGGTATGATTGGTTGGCAAAGAAGAACCTCCGAGCTGGATATTTCGTGTGGGCAATGACTGCTTATGGTCTAGGTATGATACACATGATTTGGGGATAACTTGCATACAAAATGTGAATGTCTCCTGTTTACTTATATTTCTATCTTCGTTTGTGGAGGTGTCTACTAGCAAAAGTTAAAAAAGAGACAAAAATTTAGAGACGAAAAAATACAAAATCTGATTCTACTTTTGTTGCTAAGTGTTAGAAACGCCAAATTTGATGATCAATTTTATTTTTCCGTCTCCAATTTCCATCATTATTTCAATTTTTTATAGTAGCCGGCTTTCTCTTATGTGCTATTCATTGAATTTTAATATGCAGGTCTCCTCATCACATATGTCGCTTTAAACTTGATGGATGGACATGGCCAGCCAGCTTTGCTCTATATAGTCCCATTTACACTTGGTAAGTATAACCATCTTACTCATAAATTTGAAAGTGTAAACACATATGGTGCCAGTCTAGTCTTCAATGTATTATTCGGTCGTGTTCTATTGCTTGTTGAAGGTGCCTTTGCATGAACAATGCAAGGATCAACCATTAATATGATCTATTCTCATTTTTGTCTCAAGCCAATAAAGAGTTGTGTTGGACAGATCACAACAAATATAAAATTTTGTTGAATCATTCTGCAAGATGTACCAAAATAATGCTGTGCTAACTATACGTCGTGTTACTCATTTATTACAAAATAACCAGAGCTTCTCCCCCTTCCCCATGCTTTCTAAAAATCCACGTAGATGTTTGGAAGTATACTTGACAGGGAAAAACTGTGTTTTGGTCCGAAAGTATACTTTTGGAGCGCAGAAAAAATGTTTTCTTAGAAGTATACTTCCGAACTAACTATAGGGGGTGGGAAAAGAAGCTCCCGAAATAAACACGCTGAATGGCCCGAGAGTTGAATGAGCTAGAGTTACAAAATAAGTTCTTATTTACATAAATGGATGATGCAGACAAAGAAGTAAAATGCTTTTACTGATTTTAGTTTCCAATAGATGGCAATAATGTAGACTGGTCCTTGTGTACCGAAAAAACAGTAAATTGGTCCATGCAGCTGACCTGACATCTCTTAGACAAAACTTGATTGTCGTTGTGCTATCATCATCCCATGTGACCATGACATAGCATACATTTAGTTATTGCATGACATTAAAACTGGTTTATTTTCTAAAACATCGTCATGTAAATCATAATTGCAGGCACCTTTTTGTCATTGGGAAAGAAGAGAGGTGATCTCAAGATTTTATGGACAAGAGGAGAACCAGAAAGGCATTGTCCTCATATTCAAGAAGTTAACCAATCAATTAACCAACATTGATCTCAGCAGATTTGTATGTTAGCTATTAGTTTGTATAGGAGAGTGTCTCTTCAAAAAAAAAAAGTTTATATAGGAGAGTGGTAGCAACCATTAGGACATTGTGTATATTTAACATTATTATTGTAACAAAATTGCAGCCAAATGATTTGATAGCATGTACTTCAAATCAGCAGCTGAGAGTTGAAATATATACCACCCTACTGTGTGTTGTAACATTGATTTTTTCTTCTTCTGAGTTAGCAAGTTGGAGGTCAGAAGATTATTTAAGAATCAATATTCTAGTTGATGGCCTTGCTTCCATGAGAGTCTTCTCAAAATCCAAGTCTTGTAAAGCAAAATGACCTCACAGAAGAAGATTCAAAAGAGGGAAGACTAATAAAAGGTTTGCTTACACTGAAGCTGTTGTTTATTATTGAGTCATAACTCTATTGTAATGTAGTATTATTGTGATGATTAACACTACCTTCATTATTATTCTAGTTGTTCTTGTTGTGTAAAGTAGATTTCAATTTCATGTTAATTAAACAGAGAAATGTCAAGAGCACTCTTTTTATAGTTATCTCTCTAACATTCACACTCCTATTGGATGAAACCCATGTGAGTCTCATCACTTTATTTGGGATTCATTTTTAATGTGCGGTATTCACATAGATTTCACTCAATAAGAGAGTAAGCGTTAGAGAGAGTGGTAGAAAGAGTGTCCATATCACTCCTCAATTAAATATTGGTTTGTACATGTTTATTTACTTTTCATTTTATGAAAAGTCTTTGAATCAATTGTACAGCCATTGATGTCTATAGTTTGTCTATAGTTTCAAAAAGAGAATTGTTATTTCGACAACTATTTAGTTGTCCAACATACCATTTTTATATACGGTATAGATACAATTTTGTTTATTAATAGTTTTGTTCTCTTCTCAGATCAAATCAATAGTTATAAGCAGTGTATTTTTGCACAGCAATGAATACATTGTCAATTTTTAGTTCAAATAACACTCTTCGAAAATTGCATATTTAGCTTACAAGCCATTGAACCCTATAACCTGACTAGATGAGTTATAATTTCATATTTTCTAAAAAACACAGATTTTAAAGATTAAAGATGGAATCTAACTACTTATTAAATTGAGGTAGATTGGTTTGGATTCAACATGAAAAAGGAGATAAGAATCTGACTCAACAAAATCAAAAGCTTTTGATCGATTTTGGAAACAAGTTAAACACATCTGACCCAGTACACACTGAAGTTCCTGGAGGTCGTACCAGAATAAAATAAAAACCATAATTTCGTATGTATCGTTAAAGTTCGAGTTAGCCTTAACAATGTGAAATATTTCACCCTTATAAACACACTGTCATATTATATAAATGTGAGACTTTCCACACAGCTCATCACACTTAGTATTGAACAAAACCTCATATTCTACAAATTTGAGTTGAATCTAATTCAACTTTACAAAATCAACTTGAAACACGAGAGATGTGTCAACCTTATAAACATAATGCCAGTCTATATTTTATTCAATGTGATATTCTTAACATCTCACTTGGATTTATAGTGTGGCCTGAGTGACCGACAGCGTGTGGTGCAATCGATTTTGGATATAAATGTGAGACTTTCAATCGAATTAGATTTTCATGTTGAGTTTAACTCAATACTTACAAAATTGACTTGTTAAGTCAGATAAACACATTTTCAAGGCATCTCATTACATGTGGAGCTCTCAACACAAAAAAAATACCAAAAAAAAAACAAAAAAATGAATACTGTAAAGTAAATGTGGATCACATATTCACAAGATAACTCAACTATTACAATTGAAACTCCTATTTATTGTTCAAATAAATTGAAATGTAGAGAGAGGGAAAAAGAATTCCATATACAAGATAGAAGCACATAAAAGTGAACTGCAAAAAACAAAACAAAACAAAAAAAAAGATGCCAAGGACACTTGTTAAAGAATAAGAAAAATAAAATATTTCACAATATCCATTTAAAAAAAAAAACTTGAGGAGCTTTATTTTTCTGTTGATACTTTATTTTGAATCCTTAACAAGTGTCCTAAGGTTACTCATTAAAATTTCCCTAGAACAAAACAAAAATAAAGAAAGAAAACAACTGACATGCAACAATTTCCTTGTGCTTGTGCTCGCCAGCATCTCTCAAAATTTTGAAGCCAATGGCCATCCGGGGAGGATTCATTTCCATTATGAAAGCAGAGTCCTGAACATGGAAAGAGATTATAGTAAAAATTTAACATGATATCTCATAACTCTTATATTCTAACAGTTATGAATAACACTGTATAATAGTAGGAATTATGTTAATGACTTAACATACGAATGAATAAAGCACTATTCATAACTCTTCTGCATTTCCATTTCTACTGGAGAAAAAAATGGAATTAACCCAAGTGCTTTATTACAAGATGACTTAACATACGAATGAATAAAGCACTATTCAATACAGTATAAACCAGTCAAAAATTACCAAATTCACAAAATATTAAGGCAGGTACAATGGTGTGTAAATAATAGCACATTATGATCTCTAATTAGGTTCACAGGATATGGTATGACGTAATTGTGACTATGCACAGATTGAATAGATGAACATACTAACATGCATTGAGTATATGAAAATAGCAAAACCAAAATTGGAACCATATCATCAAAACTAGTAGACGAAAATGCAGAAGGTTCAAAAAATAAACAATAATGAGATTCAAAAGGATAGGGAAAATGGGGCATTGGAGATCTAAAATATCTATTATGCAACTAAGTTTTTCGGTTTCCAAGACAAAAAAAAAAAAAAAAGTTTTAACAAAACTGATTATTGAAGTTCAACTAGAAAGGTAAAATACTGAAACACAGAAGCATACAAGTATGTCGCCCTAGAAAGCCATTCCCATTGGTAGTAAAAAGCATCGTCTTCCTTTCCTGTGAGGATGACAAAAAGTCTTTTATTCTCTCTGGCCAGTCAGAATTTAATCTGCGGGCAAAATCTTCCACTTCCCTGCATCACAAAGTAACATACAAAATAAATTTTAGCATGCATCATCTTAGAAGCATTTAGTGTAACCGCCCTATAAAACTTTCTTAATATCAAAGAGAAATCTTTGTTTACCTAAAACGACCTGGTAAAAAACATGGAAGGTAAATAGTGTCATGAACACTTGCCACTAGAGCTATAGCTCAGGATTGCAGAAGTTATATGTTCAATTCCTTAAACATCCAAAAATAAAGGATAAAGTTTAATCATTCTGGTGCCTTGTCCTGTGCATATGTTTTAGTCCTTAAAAGATCTATTCAACATGCTGCTGACTAGGCAGAGAAAAAAAATATAGTATTTTTCTAATGTCCAAAAAAATAGTGGCAAACAAAAGCACTGATGCTAAAGACGATAACTACCTAACTGGCTAGAATACAAATACAAAACAGATTTTAAAAACAATACGGTGGGAAGCACTGAATCAGAAAATAGACCCACCTGTCAATTTTTGCTTTTAATACCGGATCATCTATATCATCATCTATATCATAGTCATCATCATCGAACTCAACCATAGGATCATCGTCTATATGGTGGAAACTTGAGGTCTCACACGGTCTATCAGCTTCTGAACTTTGATGTCTGATATTATGACCATTTACCTCCTAGAGAAGGAAGAAAGGTGGAATACAGTTAATTTTTTAGTGATAGCCAATAGACTCTATGTTCATTCATCATTGACATTGTGCCAAATGATTTAGCAATGTATAAATAAAATAGTAGCATTTACAACAACCTTCTTATGTGGTACAGATGATTCCTTCAAAGAAGAATTCTTCTGTTGGTCTTTTTTCCTTCGGTTCTTCTTTTTATTCTTGGAAGTTTTAATCCCCTTCGGATCTGTGACAAAATTCTTCACCTCCAGTCAGGAAGTCAAAAAGGAAGATATAGAAAAATACAAGACAAGTCTGGCCCTAAAAGAATCTCAAATATTTTTAAAATGCGACTAGCAATGCTATACACGTCCCAAAAATCATACAAATTTCTTATCCCAAATGATGTGACAATATAAGGGCACTACTAGCACATCATTAACGAACTTTGGCACCACGATAATAAAACATTGTATCTATAAATAGTTAAGTTTAATCCGGTTTATGAATAATTTTCTTATTTACTTTTCTAGCTTCAATGATCTGAAGCAAGGTTTTACAACTCGAGAGTTTACCTCAACTCGTTTTGTCTAGGTAAACTCGACTTGAGAACTCGTACGAGTTTACCTAAAATTAAAATTAAATAAAATTTATTATTTACATGACATATGTAAATTAATATAATATTGTAAATAGTCCAATAGTGCGAAATATGACTAAATTATAAAGGTTTTCAACGACCATAATAAAACATTATGTTCAACTAAACATCAAAATACAAAATAAACTTGCAGAATCATAAGTCTCTTAAGTCTTAACCATCCAAAAAGGCAAGTTTCACAAGTTCCTAAATTTGTTAATAAAACTAAAAAAAAAAATTAGACCTACATTCCGATTTTACTCGAGTTTATCGAGTTTGACCGAGTTAACTTGAGTCAAACTCGTCAACATTCCGATTTTACTAGAAATCGAGTTTACTTCCGAGTTGACACGATTTTGGTACCTAAAAACGTAAACTCGGTAAACTCGGCGAGTTAACACTTGATTTGTAAAACATTGATCTGAAGACATTAGTTATAATAGCCCACAAATTTGCCACAACAGTTTATCAGTTTTAACCCTCTGGTAATGGCCCTGGTAATTCAGAGTTCGGTAAAGAGGTAAGTACAACCTATACAAAAATTGTTGCAGTTAGGAATTGTAAGGTTAGGCATGTTAAATATATTTCTTATATCAATTTATCTGAAATTAAATTAAAGAAAACTGAAATGTTTGTCTTATAGGAAAGGGGACAGATGTTTGCACTGTTCTTGCCAGCGCTACTTTGCCTAGTCTGTCATAAAATTGAGACTGGTGAATAATTTATCATCTAAAAATGCTTTTACTAAGCCTCTTAATTTTACAATGACATCATTTTTAGCCGGCGGTTATTTGAGCCTCCTCACACTCAACTAACATCAAATACAAAGTAATGTTTGTCTTTTAAAAAGGGTTTCTTATGGCCAAGGGGTAACATTAAATAGAAAGGGCACAAATTAGGAATGATATCTTACACATTTAATTTAATCAATCTACAAAATGAAAACAAGAAGTGCACAAAGATGAGAACTGAAATGCTCAAAATACCTCCATCATTTCCATTAATAAAAGACAAAAGGTCATCAACTGAACGTTCGTCTACATGCTCTTCTTCAGCCTCAACATTCTGAAACATGAAAGGGATCAACTTCAAAACTTATCGTAATTTAGGGCATGTAAAATGATGCAAGAATACATCTAGACCTATGTTGTCAATGGTTTAGAGTGCATCTTTGATTAGGAACGGTATTGTAAAATGACATAAAACTGCTCATCTTGCTCTTTTTTAACTACAGGGCTTGAAATTTTAAGGGGGGATCAGGTCTTTTGACTTATCATGTTGCCGAAAACATCAATTAGATCAGAAATCCTATCTCATTTTGTCTACAATCATGCATAGAGCTCGCAATTTTAACAGTTTCAGCTCCATAAACCTACCGGTAGTTGCCCTCTTTTAGATTTTACTTTCTCCTAATTTCTAAAATTCAATTTCAGTTTCACAATAAAAATCTTCCAGGGTTTTTTATATTTAAGTTTCTGATATAGAAGGCCGAGCACTTATAGCTTCCTTATATTCACTCACCTTGAAGAGCTAATAAGTGTTCACTTTTTTTTATTGTTGTATGGTTTTTTTTGTTGTTTGATTTCTGTTTTCCAAAAAAGTATGTCCTATATGAACATTGTCAAGCTATTGTTGTGTTGGTTCGACATGGTGACACCATGCCATCTGCCACAAAACTAAGGGCGTTACCAAGTTGGTGCCATACACCATTGACAACATTGATCTTCACATTTCGCATTGCCAGTAGTTGAAACAGAAATATCTTATTAACAAATGATAATTAAATTTGAAAGAAACAATGCATAAAATGTGCTGGAAAAAATCGAGTAGCACCTTTATCCTCTCACGCTCTTTAAGCTCTTTCCTCTTCTTGGCATACAAGCGGTTTAAAAGCCTTATCCTTGGATCATCAGTTATGTTTCTCAAGGGCTCCAACTTCTCTTCCTGGATTATAAGAATGTGTGAGAAATGGAAATTGAAAATCCAAGAAAATATAATCGGCATACAGAGTTCTCACAAGCACCAGACACCTCTGTAAGATCATCAGGCAAATGAAATATATCGCGTATCTCCTCCGGTGATCTTCCTTCAATTATTCGAGCCAGAGCACGACTGGTGAGATCAACCAATGGCTTTAACTGAAGGCTGTCTGCAGCAGACGTCAACTCACAGAGCTTCTCTGTGTCTATCCTAACGAATTTCTCATCATAAGCCTTCCGTTCCTATACAAAAGTAAATCACAGAGTGAGATATTTGTTCAGACTAGGGTCATCTTGTCTAGAATATAATCCACAAGATAAGAGCATTGAAGAACCTTGTTTGAGCGGCCTAGTACTTGATGAAATCGACAGTAATCAAGAATTAAGCTCAACATTGCAGGACTGACTTGCTGAGGAAGACATACTGCACAATTCTTGGAAGTTCCATTGCCTTTTTGTAATATTTCTTGACATATAAATGGACAAAACATCGCAATCTCTTGTTCCACTTGTTGGATTGATTCATCGGAAGTTTGAAGCCACACATAAGGCTTCATCATCTAGATATACAAACAAATACCAATATAGTGTCAGTTTTGTTACCAAAAAAATAAAAAACAAAGCAAAGTAACAATTCAAGGATAGGTAAGTTTAAAAGTATAAAAATGGACACTTTGAATCCAGACAAGACAACTGCACAACCATTTACAACAGTCATAGAGAAAATAGAATGCATAAACTATTAAAGAGACTCCCAAGCAAACTCAGGGATTCAAAGAGAATATAATGTAGTAACTTGTATGAGCCCTAAGGCAAGATGACTTTGCATATCTAATGTTTACAAAGTTAGAATGTGTGCCTGTGTGTGCACGTGCAAGAAGGGTTCAACATTAAAACTCTGTTATTTAATTGACAGATCATGCATGGATAACTGTAAATTTTAAAAAGATGATTCCTCCCTAGAATCACCATCCTTAAATAGATTAAGGTGAAAACTAGACCAGAGTCATTTCAGCACTAAATTGATTCCTTAAGAACAAAACACAGTAACAATCTGTATTCACAAAGTCATGTCTAGTAAGTTTCAAATGTCAAAAAATACACATAAAACATAAAAAATAGAATACAAACTTATAATACTGAGCCTTTAAACAGCCATAAATGCATTCTGGTTCGCGGAATGGTAAACCTATTGAAATTATTTGTACATCCAATGATGCATCAAATATTACTTAAAACAAATCATATAAAGCAGAATAAATTGTTTATAAGTAAAAGACAAAAGAATAAGTTAACATTACCACCAAAAAGTACACCATAAACAAAATTGACAATTGGGCTGGATAGTTTTTAAAAATAAAAAAAACATATATTCACTAATATAGAAAGATATCATACCTCGGGTTTAATAACTGCCATGTCAGTTTCTGACATCGGAGAACAATTTGACTTGTGAAATATGTGAAAATCAAAAGTTTCTTTACGACACAATACAACCTCGGTTATGTCCTCCCTTCAAAGGACTTCTGCAATGAGATTATGTTACAAGAGCAATATTACTCAAATGCGCGATGTCCCTTTAGAGAATTTGCAGTGCCACACAAATCTGCATCACAGTATATCATGCAGCTAGTTAAATAGGTAAGAACTTGCCAAATATCAGAATGAAGATTTGGCACCTGGATAAGAATTAAGAAGTTAATATGTGCAACAGATGCATTACAGAAATTAACAGCATGCTAATATATACTGCTGTTCTTAAATTAAGGATGGCAGCCACACTGTATTTAGCACAAATACTGGCATCAACAACGCAGTACAATAGTGCAACATTGCATGATTATTCTTAAGAAGTAGATTCTTCATGGTTGTTTTTAGTCATACGGTTTATATTGATTTCTACAAAAGGAACTATCATCAAATTTCTTCCTTAATTTTAACTTTCCCACTTTACACAGGTGTATTATACATCAGTTGTTTTCTTTCGTTGCGTGTTTGGTTTTATGGTGTCGAAGATTGATTTTAAAAAATTCAATTTTGGTTAAAAGCGATTTGAATGTAAAATGATGTATGTTTAGAAACATACACGTAAAAGTGTGATGAACAATCAATTTCAGGCTACAAATCATGTTTAGAGGTTAAAGTTCCAAATCAGAAACTTCAAATCCACTCGGAAAAGCAATTACACTTGAGATTGAAACATGCCAAAATCACTTTTATGTTCACTTTTGCCTCCCACAAAAGTGAAACCAAGCATAAACTAAAAACGGTATATCTTCTCATCACTCTTACATTTACCTAAATTACTTTTATGATCAATAAATCCTACCAAGCTGTTATGATTCAAAATAGCATATGAGAAAATACACTTGGCATAACATTATTGGTTGAGGCAAATGGACACCTAAAATCAAGGAAGCTTGGATTGTGCATAAATAGAGAAACGATGATCACTAAGAGGTACAAAGAAAAATGATGAAGTCTCTCCTCTCTCCCTTTGGTACTCTCAAGTAGAGTAATGGCTGAAGTCTTTCGACTTAGTCTTCTTCTATCTTTTCCTTTCTCTTTTATGTACTAAGAACACCAATTTTAATTGGATTCTAATCTATCAATTTTGCCTTTGATTTAATAAACAATTTGCAATTATCAATTTATCACATTCTCAATTTTAGGAACCATTACACAAGCACAAAAAAATTCTAAACCTATAATTCTCCATAAAATTGGATGAAGAATCTCCCAGAATGCAAGTAGCTACCATAATTAATTATCAATCAAATATTAAATCAAAAGTTGTATATCTATTTTCATAAATCTAAACTTTGCCTTTTTGAACACCATTCACTAATACAAATATCAAATTTTTCAAAATTAAAACCCCTGTTACTTTCAATAATTCAGCAAATATCATATCATATTAAAAATACAAATCTATTCTTAACCTTATCAATAATCTCACTTTAGTACTACTACTCACAAGCACCAAACTACCAATAATAATTAGCATTATCAAATTACAATTTTTTTTCAAAACTAACATAAACATCAACATTCAATTCCCAACTTGTATTTTAATCACAACTCCAATACCAAATTAATAACATCACTTACCTAAAAATCAACTATTTTTAATCATCAATTAAAACCACAAACTTGACCATTTAAAAATCAATTATTTTTCTTTCTGAACTGAAAAAAATACTAATTAAACTTCCCAATTTCATAACCTCGTAATCATCACATAGATTTCCAATTATCCAAACAAACAAAACAACATACAAAGTATAAAAAAATCAAATTTTGAAGACAACCCATGATTATTCAACACGAATTAAGGTGAATTAAATAAAGATAGAGTAAAAATTGAACAATTAAAATCAAATGCAAAAAAATGAATCGAAGAGTTTTCATTGATGAACACGTGTACCTTGGAGTGAAGAGAAATGGATTTGATGAGTGAGAAAATTGAGGAGAGAGAAAGTGAGAGTTGGCAATTTTTGTGACTGGGAAATTTTTTCACTCTTCTGCAATCATTTTCAATGACAAGAAATTGCAAAGGGTAAGGGAGATGAATGAAGAGTGGGGTGTGTGAAACGACGCCGTATGAGGGTGAAACGGATTAGATTAGGGAAAATTGGTGTTTAAGCAAATTTATTTTTTTTTTTAAACCGAGTATCCTCCGCGTAGCTGCGAAGACTAATCCCTCAAGCTGAGACTCAAATAGGCGGCAAGTTCTCCCTAATAGTCTTAACGATGCTGCATGTGCAAGGCTGAATTCGAACCCAATACTTGGTTAAGTTAGAAGAGACTTGTTCCATCTCATCTAAGGGATTTTAAGCACCTTTAATTACTCTAAAGCACCTCGAAATATAAAAATAATAAAAAATTAAAACCTATGTCATGTCCTAATTCATGATTGCTTAGGATCAAAAGATAAAATTTGATCCACCTTTAATTGTGTTTACTATCGGATCGGGACTTATGCTTTGAACCTGGATCGAGAGTTAGGACCTGATATGTTTCATAAAAACACATTTGATTAAACCACGAATAAATTCTCCGAATTTCAACAATAATATAATTCATTAACCACTAATTTTTTCAGAAGTGAAAAAATTGTGGATGCCAGAGGTGATGGTAATTAAGAATGATCGTGATGTAAAGTCCATGTTTTTCTGGCCAGTATCTAAAGATGTAGTGTTATAATTTTGGATTCATTTCAACCACAATTATCCAAAGTGTTGGTAGAAATTTGATGTAATTTTATATTGTGTTTAGATTTCATTAATGTTGAATTGTTGTTGAATTTTAATCTTTGGTGTATTGATGTTAAATTATGAATGATGATGTATCGTTGAATTATGAGCGAGTTAATTGTTGCTGAAAAAATTATTTGTTGTTGAAATTCAGAGAATTTATGTTTGGTTCTATCGAATGTGTTTTAGGGAACGTAACAGGTGCTAACTCCTTATTTGGGTTCGGGATGTAAGTCTTTATTTCCCGATCTTAGAAGATCGCAAATTAGAACCGGATGGATACAATTTTGGCATCTCTAGTATGAGCAATTAAAGATGCATAAAGAGAAATTTTATAGATTAGCTTGTTTGGTAAGGACTTTGAAAGTTCGGCCCAAGCCTATTAAGAAGTTGGAACGCTTTGGTGATTACTTTATAGACCCCTAAGATTGTTCAACATGTGAAGTAAGTCGATCGAAAGATTTTGTGCAATTAAGTGAGTTGAGCTGTGAAGAGTGAACAAAATGAACACATAATTACATCACATATCAATCAGAGCCTCATAAGTAGGTAATCCTATTTATGTGAAGTTAATATTTGAACATTAGGTTTGCCACATCAAAGTAGATATAATATATGATGGAATCAAATCAAATAATGGTGACGCGTATACAACTTTGATATCTGTGCTACTGTATGAGCGACATTATTTGTTTGTATTTTTGCAATATTTATCGTATAGTTTGAAAAATGTTCTAGAAGTGATATACAATTGAACAAAATATTGCCAAAATCAAATTGGTTGTTAGAACTACCCATGAAGTTTTCCACCACTAGCTTACAATCTAGCTTAATTTGCACCATTGATAGTCCTAATTCTCCAAGCCAATATATAACTTCCTTTAATCCCAATTCCTCTGCTTCTAGTGGAGTAGGATAACACTCAAACCACTTCGTTAAAGCTTTTAGAAAACAACTTTGAGCGTTCTAGATGCACATTCCAACACCAAAGCATTGTTGATCACCAAATAAGGCAATATCAATTACACTTTACATATCCTTCATCTGGGGGCTGCCATCAATTACACGCCATCGGTAAATGATATCACGCGCCATCGGAATTGTTGTAAGAATAGTCTAATGTTCGGTCTCCCACACCTTGTTGTTCCGTCTTCTCCAAACATACCATAACATCATCGCAATATTTCTGTACTATAAAGAAAATCTGCAATATAAAGAAAATAGACATTCTTTCAGGCTGGAGAAATAATAAGCATTGAATATTAGTACTATACTAGTAGGACTTTTTTTTTTTTAAATCACCTTATTTTCGTCTCATTAAAATCATCATACACACATTCCTGTTACATTAAAGAAGCTTGAATGTCCATCTAAAGTTGCACCAGATTAAGAGAAACATGCAAGATACAAAGATCCAATTAAAAACAAAATAAAAAAATTCTCCTTATTCCCAAAACTAGTACAATGCTTCAAAACATAAAACAGTTTCATCATTTGGTGTTTCCATTCAAATTGGAATTTACAAGAACCATTTATCTTATGCTCATTGTGTGTGCGCCTAAATACAGTAGGTTTGGTCTTGTGATCGTACAAGACTATCTCAATAGATTAGATGTATATGGTCATGTTTTTTTTTTAAACATGTTAATGGTCATGTTTTATAATTAGGTGACTCTGAGGTTTTATTTTCTTTTTCTGAAAATAAGATAAAAAAATTTATAAAAAAATAGATGCTATTGCAATGTCATTCTCCTTATTATTATTTTTTATTTACAGAACAATGCTATTATCATGAAGTATAGAAATAAATTTTTCTTACTTTTTGAAATCAACATTGATGTGGAACTTGGACTTCAGTTTTTACTGTAACAATCTCGAATCATTTCATTAAAATCAAATCAATAATACAAGGCGGACTATACTCAAAAACACGGTGACTAGCAAAAGACCATGATGCTTGAGCCAAACTATGAGCAACGCGATTGACTGTTTTGTAGTAAAACTTATCATATAGTTTTGTTTGTTTTAAAGGATTCCTCTGTGTTTTCTTAAGGTGTCCAAACTCATTAACATAAACCATCTCCCCATAAATCCCATATGATATAATAAACCCTCTTACAATTAGTATTAATTTTCGTGTCAACATTGCATTTGGCATACATTAGTTAATTGCTTCCCTGTGAGAATGATTTCGAGCACACACATGAATTTAATTTGTAAAAGATTCAGCGCCATTTGTATATATTTCTTAACATATTTTTCATAATTCTCCCAAAATTGATTGTTCCTACTCTTCCAAATGCACCATAAAACCATCAACATCACTTCTTTTTCCCTTGACAGTTATTTTTCAGCAAACTGAACAGACATGCAACTGCAGTGTCCACAACATTGATTGCCAGATCAACTTCTGTATTGCATCCAGCTTTCTCAGAAACAGCCTCCGTGTGAGCTCGACTTCGGGCAGACAAGAGGTCATTGGACACCTTTATACTGCACTGAATGATTTTTCAATATACCGTCGGTGAATTTGTACAGGTTGGCAGAGCTTAGATCTCTAGTAAAAGTTGTACAAACAGATGAGAGTCTACCGAAATATTTATAGAAAAATTATATGTTGTCGGGTCTAAATGAATTTTTGAAAGTTTTGCAAAACAAACAAATGCATTGAAGATATCAATATAGACATAAAGAAATTTCCTAATTGTGTCGTAACATTTTATTCTTTTAATTGTTTTTTGGGATGTCTAGCAATGATTTTTCTGTAGGTATATATTTTCTAACGATTTTTTGGGTCGTCACTATAAATTGGCATTTTTCTAGTAGTGTAATATATGGGAATCAAATTACACCGATTTAGTTTTACATCAATGTTACACCGTTCAATATCATTTTTTACTCGAAACATATTTTTTAAAATTTGATCATTAGATTGTAATTTTATATCATTTGATATGTTATTGAAATCCATCAAAGTTAAGTGTATGTTTGTCCGTTGGTTTTTTGAGGGATTTGGAGGGTTAAGTCTATAATTATTTTTTTTTATGTTAACCCTCTAGTTCCCTGGAGAAGAGGCCTTGGTAATTCGGAGATCGACCAAGAGGCAAGTAAAGTTTGACCAAGAACAAACTTATAATATATGCTCATGTATATGATGTTGTTCTTTTAAATTTTTTAAAATATCAAATAAATATCAAAATATAGAAATAGCCCTCCAAAGCTCTCCCTCTAAAACCAATATGCAAAAAGGATCTATGCATTTTTATTGAACAATGTTATTTTTAAGAGGCTAAAATGAATTATATTACCACATCAAAAAGTCCTTCCTAGCATAAGACATGCCAGAAAAAAACAAAGTCTATACAATAATTACAGAGGTCACCACAAAGAAACAGCGACAAAAACAGACAAACAAGAAACAATTAACCAATGCCCAAAATAGTGAAGGGTGAAAGCCATCAGCCATGATAGTTGAGGTGAAATGAAGGGAACTTCGCCTTCAACCACAAAAAGCAAGCGACTTAATTTTATCAACCACCTGCACAATTGAGCATTCTTTACCATTGAAGAGTCTATTGTTTCTTTCTTTCCAAATCTCCCACGTTGTTGCAAACCAAAGAACCTGTAAAATGGATTGACGCGCCTTT
>Ga0315913_1002590_pt1 | contig 21372 bp, 11 predicted proteins | sample MpolsnodulesMG_FD_207736 | JGI IMG/M metagenome (GOLD analysis project Ga0315913, IMG submission 207736) | Medicago polymorpha root nodule microbial communities from Los Angeles, California, United States - small nodules | ecosystem: Host-associated > Plants > Roots > Nodule | place: USA... | reverse complement strand
ATCATTTAAAAATATAAAAGTTTAAGTATAATTAAACAAATTTTAATTTAACAGGGACCAACACATACTTTTAGTCCTTTTCAAAATTAATATTTGTTTAATTGTGCTTAAACTTTTAAATTTTTAACATATTTTTTACATACTTATTTAGAACATTATACAAAGTTCCTCCAAAAAAAGTAACTCAAAATTTTATTATTAGGTCCAAATTTTCATTAATATAATCTTGAAAATTTGACTTTTAGAAAAATTCATATTTAATTCATTACATGTTAAAAAACTAAAAGATTTTATAAAAGAGTGTCTTACGATCTTAAGAACATGTCAGCAAAAAATCTTTCAAAAATTTAGAAGTTTAAGCGTAATTAAACAAATTTTAATTTAACAGGGACTAAAAACCGTGATTTGTTTTTATAAGGACTAAAAACAAAACTGTAGATATTTATAAGGACCAAAAACTTAATTAACCCTTTTAATAAAGTAAAAAATGTCACATATATCATCAAAAAGACACAACCTAAGACACAAGAATCATCTCGATTAGAATCCTCTCCATGATTTCGCTCATTGCATCTCAACCATCAAATTCAATCTCTTATTTTTTTATTATTTTATTTCTTATTTTCTCTTTCATGTTTAAACTTTAAAATGCCACAACCGAAACAATTGAGAGGATTTCAATTGAGATAATTCATTCCCCTTAAACACATATATTGATGACTAATAAAGAAAAATACTCAACTCTCACAAGAAAAAGTTGAGTCTCATTCATATGTGGGACTATTCTAAAGTGAAAAATAATCCAGAGTTATTATTTGAATAAACCTGTAATTTGTTATTATGTCTACGCAATATTTATTAAATGAGTTGTAATCTCAATTTTAAAGCTAACTCAACTAATGTGAATGTCCAAACACATATATTCAACAACCCAAAACTTTCGTAGTGTGAAACTCTAATACAATCCAATAATATTCACATTTGATTTATTAATCTATAATTGATAACAGTCGCTTTACACTCTAAATTGAGATGTTAGTACCTTGAACTAGTTATGTATTGTATTGTACCTAAACATTAAAATTCAGGAGGTCTGAGACAACACCGTTCGAAGTTATCTCACACTTGAATTAATGTATATCATATGCTGAAATATTAAGTTCACAAATTATTCTGCTATTTTATTAATGTATATCATAGCAAATTTTCTGAAGGAGTAATTTATTTTTTTTTGTTGACAACTTTTGAAGGAGTAGCTATCATGTCATGTAAGCCACATGTCAAAGTAGCAGAGAATTCTCTTCTATTTTGGTGAAAAAATGTTTGCATTAAGTGCAAAGTCAACACATTTTAAAAAAATAAACATGAAATCAAAGTTTACTATTAAAACTGTGTATGTAGGGCTATTAGCAGTAAGAGACAAATGCAATGAGAGAAGACTAAATCTGTGTGACCTCAGCCTAAGGATTCGCTTACTTGTTTGGTTTATTTTGAAATGCAAAATCATTTCTACTCTAGAGAAACCAAACAAAATCAAAGTCAATTCTATACATCTAAAATCAATTTCCAAAAATGAAATGAAGCATACACACTACACAAAATCAAAGTTTACTATCAAAACTGTGTAGACCTGATTAACTGTCAACAGTAAGAGACAACTGCCAGAAAGCTAATGTATTCATTGACCAAAATAGTAGCACAAAACCAAGGATGAAATACAATAAAACATAAGACATAAAACCAAGCATATGCATAAGACATAAGACAGTTATATTGATGTTCTCAAGAAACACACGGTATCATTGAAAGTGAAAAAACAGATATGTGTGCACAAAGAAGTGCCAAATAACAAAATTCACCTATCAACTGATTCCCCCTTGCCTAATCATTCTTGTTTTCCTTTGACTTAATCGCTTCACGAATCATAACTTTACCATCTTCCACATCCACGTTGAGATCGTAAAATCGATCAAATCCCCTATATGAATTACACATGAAACGAATGACAAGTTTTGTTCTTCCAGGCCTGTTAGGAACAGTGAATTTGAGCAAGTAACTATTCTCTGACCCAGCTTCTATGGATCCCATATCAAAAGAACAATCATCAGATCTCTGAACAATAAGCCACCAAGTTTTCCTCTGAGTAGTTGGAAAGAGAGGAGCGTGAACAAATTCTTCATCCTTTTTGATCTCAAAACGAATTCCCACTTTTATTTTTTCAGGGCTTTCAAGTGCATGTTCAACCTTATAAACCACCTTATAAACCAATACAGGGATGAAGTAGTGACTGAAAAATTGTGATATCTCACATAGCCTTGAGTCTGATGTGTTAAATATCTCACACATCTTACCATGTTCCATCTTTTTTAAATCATCCAGAGAGGATATATTTCTTTTTTGACATTTTATAGCCAGCTGCTTCGTTACATGCGGAACTTGCAGTAAAACTGAATCGGTTTCCCATGTTCCTTGCATCAGCATTTGGTTGAATGTGATAGCCAAAACAGTGGGGCCCAACCAACGCTTTTTTGATGATATTGCTATAATTGCCTGAAGGAGTTTATGTGCAAAGCTCAACACATATTTTTGGCAGATAGCAAGGTTCACACCAACAGAAGTCCTCGACAAATGTGCTTGAAGAAGAACATTTGCTATTGCATGTGTATCCTTAAACTTAGAGTTTTCATATGAAAATCTCTGATTACTAAGAAGGCGGCGTACCTCTTCTTCTTCGTACCTCTTCTTCTTCATCTATGCCAAACCTAATTGGCAGTGCATCAAACTCTGGCGCCTTGGATAAAATATCCAAAAGACCCCCCATGTCAGTTGTCGGTGTTAAAGATGCTGAGAACTTTGCCATGGTTTTGTAATTGATGAGGAATTTGATACTTTTCTCTCCTTGATCAGTAGAATAAATTCTATCATCACCAATTACAACGCATTTATTTGCTTGTAAGTCAGCGAGTGTATTTTTTGCTAAATCTGACATGTGAACAGCCAAATCTTGGCACCCATAAAACTTAGGATTTTTTGTTAGCCGCTTGTACAGGAAGGTGTTTGCAAGATAATTTTCTACCACATCTTTCTTAAAGAAAATAAATTTTCCTGCAACTCCAACAAGTATGTAATCATGTAAAAACTGTGGAAGAACACTTTCAACCGGGTATGTTCCGCACAATAATGCCTTGTAGTACTCCTTACGAGGTGTGTGGCACAAGATAATACATTTCCCATGACCATTCACCAAAGGACTGCTGACAGGTTGCACCATTTGCAGCAAATCAGCAACAGGGTAATTTGTCTGTGAGTTCTCTGGTCCATCATAGTATTGTGTTCCCATCACAATAACGAGAGGAGTTGACAATTTCACTTCCCTGCAGATGGAACTTGTTATAATGCAGACCTGAATCAAACCACTTTTAAATAATTGTGTAACGATGTCACGATCAGAACCGTTCAAGCCCTCGTGCAAGAAGCCGACACCTTCATGTAAAGTGGTTTTTAATATCTTATCACTAATCTTGTTAATAAAAGGTACAAGCTCTGCTAGGGGATTCGGTAAAAACGACTTCTTATCACCATCTGCACCTTTGTATTTTATGAGATCTACCGCCACCAGACGAACATACTTTCTTGAAGGTACAAATACAATAGAATTTTGTCCATTCTTGACAAGTTGAGTAATTGCAATATAAGTTGGTTTGGTCATTGCTTGCATCCTAGCTTCAAAATTGGCAACATCTACTCCTTGAGTTTGAATTTCCACCGATTTACCAAGAGGAAAATTGAAAAATCCATGGGAGGTAGCTCCAATCCATTCTCCGAGATCCTTTGCATTTCCAACTGAAGTTGACAAACCCACAAGCCGAACCTTTGAATAAGATTTTATAAGAAGATTATTGCCAATATCATGAGATTTCATCCTGGAAACAGTTCCCTCTATAACATGACCTCCTTGTTCTCCAATTAAGTGAAGCTGGTCAATGATGAAAAGACTAACTGACATAGTAATGACCGTAGCTTTCCGGGTGCGGTTTAAAGCATCCCACTTCTCCAGTGTACTAACAATAATCTGTCCTTCCCTCAGTAATTTCAAATCTATTTGTGGATCTCCACTTAATTCAACTACCTTCAACTTGAGACCATTCCCAAATTTCTTATCCCAGTCAAGGTACTGTTGCTTGGCAAGAGTTTCATTGGGTGTAAGATAAACAACACGCATGACACTGTTGGTATTTATCTGATGATGCCTCAAAATTGCAAATTCTGCACATATAGTCTTACCACTCCCAGTTGGAGCAGCAACTAAGACATTGTCATCAGAATTATACAGCACTGTGAAGACTTGTGTCTGTACTGGATTGAAATGCTTAAAATCCTGATAAAGAGCTTCATATGATGGATTTCTTAAGGCAGTAACCGGAAGTGGTTGCAGATCCAATAGTTCAGTAGGAGGATAGTTTTCAGGAATAATGAGATGATAGCAAGAAACAGGTAAAACAGTTTGGGATCCAAGCCATTTATCAGAAACAACACGGATAGAGTATTGAGGAGGAAGACACTTTATTGACACTGTGAAATTCAAAGTGTGATCCTCCTCAATGTGCTGTTTTTTCAGCAAAAAATACTCACAATGAAGGATCCGTGCACCATCTTTATCCTCCACAATCACCCAGAACGGCTCAACATATCCATGCATTATGTCATCCCATGCAAAATCTGGAGTTATTGTGAGCTCAACCCCTAAAACTTCACTAGTAGTTGGCCGCACATGTGCGACAAGGTTCAGTTTTGGAAATTGACGGATAAGTTTATGAAGCTTCCTTCCCATAGTCGGTGCACAAATAAGTTCGCCTACCTCTTGAGCTGATAAGTTGAAATACTTTTCCCAAGTCAAATCTTTCTTCTTCAATTTTGTTAATATATGACTTGGGATTACATTGAACTGACACAGAGGAGTTTGGACACTCCACATCCTCTTAGTCACCATCTTGCATAAGTTCAGAGCCTTCTCAGCCAATTGAGCCCAGCCACGTTTCAGGACAATCTCAAAAAGAGCCCGCAAAAGGCGTCCAGCACTCTGAAAGAGAGAAAAAAAAATACATGAATAAGCGAAGAAAAATATAAGATGAACACCACTTCCAATAAACTCTCAAAGTTAAGAAACAGAGTCATAAAAAAAATTATAATACCACTTCCAATAATTTCTCAAAGGTAAGAAAGAATCAGAGTGAAAAAAGAAATATAATACCACTTCCAGTAACTTCTCAAAGGTAAGAAACAAACCTGTGTGATAAAAACCATATCAGATGTCATTGAGAGCCCTTCAAGCTTTGTCTGTGAAATGTACGCTTGCAGTAAAACATTTACTTTTGCAGTTGGCTCTTCCAGGCTTTCTTTGATGGGAATATGAACATGGTTAAAAAGCTCTTCTAGCTGCACCTTCTCATCTTCCTTTACTGTTACATGCTTTAATTCCTCACTAAGGGAGAACAATTGACAAAGCTCTTCGTATCCCATTGTAGGCTTCAAACTATTATTATACATGGAGATCGTTCTGTGTGCTACATTATGGTAGCTTGCAATTCGCCCTAAGTCAGTGACCTGAAAACATTCACTATTGGCGTCATACTTCACCAGATTGCTTTTATCTAAGAGTGTAGTAGCTTCATCAATCTGCAAGATTCAATACATCAATATTAGACCATAAATCGTAATATACAGGACAGTATGAATAACCAATATATACCAAAAAGATTTGTCATTGAATATCATTTGAAATCTAATACAAAATGAGGATCACAAGAGTGTGTGTTATCTTATTGTTGGTATAGGATAAGTCGGTTGTTATTATACTCAAATTCAAATACCAAATAATCTGTTGATATCATTATCAGTATGTATATATTGCAACCCACTGTGCTTTCAAATGGATCAACAGAAACATTTCACAAATATTATGTTCATATTTTATGAAAAATCCATTTAGTAAAATATCAAAAGGAGATACATTAAACTAGGACACAGAAAAAAAGAGTTCAAGAACCTGTGTCTAAATAGAGTAATTTTCATTACCATGAAGACACGGTTTCTCAATGTTGGGTACAACTAAGGCTGAGTTTAAGGAGCAGTGAAAAATGATTAAAACAGTGGACAAGAGGTGAATAAAAGGATGTTTAAAGTGTACAGACGGAAGCAAGAAATGTAGTGAGTTTAGCTGAATGTGATACAAGTGCTGACAAAAAGAGGATGTGAATTTGGTGAAGAAAACACAACAACAATATTAATACAGAAAAAGGCTTTAGCCGAAAACAATTCAACAGAGTCTGTGCAGATATGTCATGCATTTGCATTGTGTCTAAACTGTTTAATTGAGTGCAGTAGCTTGTAGGTTGGAGTTGAGAAGTGGAAGCAGTTAGAAGTATTGATATGTTAGTGCAGGGGAACATTTTAATTGGTGCTTAGATAATATAACAATCAGAATTTTATTACCAATGAAAATATAGGTGTTAGTGTAGCGTTAAATTCTACGGAAATATACCAATGACCAGATTTGGTTCGATTCTCATGCAATTCTAACTTCTAAGTAAATTATACCAATGACATGACAAGAACAGACACTACCAAAATGGAACCTAGTAATAATACCAAAACTAAATAAGATCTGGTTCCCTTCTCAGTATTGCTAGGTTCCATTAAGAGGAGAAAAATCAAACTTCAAATAAAGTTAAAGAGCCTGTGTATTTAATATTCAAAGGAGAAAAATTAAACATAAAAAAAAGTTAGACCGTGTCTTACTAGACTCCCTGATGATTTGGTTTTCTATTCATGCAATTCGAACTAAGTCATAGCAATGACTAGATTGGACACCACCAAAAAGGAACCTACTAATAAATAAACCAAAACTAGAGCAGGTAATTCTCAAAGACATAAGATTTGGTTCTTTTCTCGTGCAACTCTACTGCTTAAATCAAAGAAATGACAAGAACAATCACATGCATAAAGAACCTAGTAATCAATCAAAAAATTACACATTAATTGGTTCAGTTCAGGTAATAAAAACCAAAAGATAAATTAGAGCAGCAACATACTTACCAAATCTTCAATGTTGTTCTCAATATCTTTGGCTAGGACGTCTGGTCCTAAACCATATGAAGAAGGATCCGTTAACATACAGTCATACATGTAACTGTGCCGAACCCATAGGCAGGCTTCCGTCACATTTTGAACGGTGCCGAGAACAATCTCTGCATTCAGCTGATCAGCTAACTTGGAATTAAACTGGCTCTCAATGGGAAGTTCCTGCTTCATTAAGGAGAGGTAATACTTCAACTCATTGTGGCCAGTAAGAATAATTCCCTCAGCATAAGAGTCATATTGAGGCCTTCCGGCACGACCCAACATCTGCATGACGTCAAGTGGACTCAGTTCAGTCCAGACCCCCTTTTCAGGATTGTAAATCTGTGTCCCTTTGATTATAACTGTATGGGCTGAGAGATTCACACCCCAGGCAAAAGATTTATCAGATACCAAAACTTGCACATGTCCATTAGCAAACAGATCTTCAACAAGTTGCTGATCTGTCCTCGTCATACTAGAATGATGAATAGCAAAACCATACTGCAGAAGATGTTTAAGGTCACTGCTGTTCACAAGGTCAGTACGAGTACAAAGAATCTCACAACTTGCACTGTCTTCTTTAAGGAAACTGCTAATAGTATCATTTGTGACTGCAACATCTATGATGGCTCTTGCAGTTTTCACGATTTCCTCCATTGACTGAACAAATACAATAACCGGATGCTTTCCAACTACAGACATAACCTTTTCACAGCATACACGGTTCATTTCGATCTCTGTCGTTCCTCTTACTCCTATGCAACGCTGAGTAATCGGAACATGTCTATAACAGTCATCAAAAGTGAATATCCCATTTTTTACATCAACATGCAGAAATCGAGCTACATCTACGTAATTAGGGAAAGCAGCAGAGAATCCCACCAACCGAATGCAGTTCTTCGTATGCATAATTGTTCTTGTCATAATGCTTTCAAGAACACAACCTCTGTTGTCACTGAGAAAACGACAATCATCAATGACAATAAGCTTCAATTGTTCCGTGTAAGTTCGATGATTCTGGATTTTACGTGTAATAGTGTCCCATTTCTCAGGAGTTGTCACCATAATCTGACTCTCTTCTATCTGTACCCAAGTCAGTGATGGGTCTTCACTTATCTCCCCGACCTTGATACCATAATCTTCAAAAGTTTTCCTCAACATTCGAACAAGCTTAACCACAACGGCTTCTGAATGAGCCATATAAAGAATTTTATATGCAGTGTGATCTATATAACCATTATATGGATTCCTGTAAAGAGCAATTTGCTGAAGGATAGTAAGAACAGCAACGATATCTTTTCCAGAACCAGTCGGGGCACAAAGCAGCAAATTATCAGGCTTAAGGAGAGCAGTTTCATAAACTTTGCTCTGCACTCTATTCAGCTGGGTCATGCCTTTGAAAGCTGGTTGTGCCCAATCAGGCATGGCAGAAATCTTCACGTAATCCTCCTGACAAATATTTTTTTCAATAATAAGCATAGTAATAGTAATAAATGTACAAAAAAAAATTACTCCCTCCCTCTAATCCTCTTTACTATTTTACTTTTTCTCAAATTATTTTACCATTATATAATACAAACAAATTATTCTTTTCCACTAACCTAACCTTATTCATTAGTACAGCTCAATCATCTAACTACTCTATTAACTATAATTAATAAGGGTGTTTAATAAATCCTTTTTTTTGAGGGACCATTAAAATAAATCCTATCAATCACTCAAAATGAAAACTTAATTTGAGGTTGTGGCTTTAATAATCACAAATCATTTCCCAACAAAAAGATTATTAACAAATCAGTATCTTGCAAAATAATAACAGAGCTTATTTTCACTTGCCAAAAAAATCATACTCTTTTAAATTAAATTAAACAAACCACGTACACACCCAAAATAAAGTTAATAACAAACCCACAACCATCACTTTTTTTGAACCGAAACAAAAAAATTAATGGAAAGAAAATGAAAAATGAAAAAACTCACACACCTCAGAAGAAGAATCAGTCGGTGTAGCAGCGATACAAACCTCTTGAGAAGACTGAGAAATAATTGTTGTTAATAATCAAAACGAAAAGAACAATTGAAAAATAAAAATCGAAAGAACACAATCAAAGAACACACCTCTAAGCTCAAGTTCTTCATCACTTTTGTTAGGCCAATCTTGAATCTATTCCTTAACAGAAAATGAACAAAGTGTGAAGCTTCATTTTTCATACATAGCAAGAGTCTGTTCTTCACTTCCATATCATCATAGTCACCACCAAGTATGTCTAACAATTCATCAACTTTAGTATTCCCGAAAATCTCAGATACCTTCTTCTGAAACCATATTGCATCAATATCCTCCAGATTCGACTCCATTGTTCAACAGTAGATAGAAAAAAAACCACAAAACAGCTAACGAGATACTCACTGCAATGAAGAAGAAAAGCACAAAAATGCAAAGAAAATGAGCAAAACAAAAGAATCACGAAAAAAAGAGCAACAGAAAGAAGAAGAAGAAGAAGAAGAAGAAGAAGAAGAAAGAAAGAAAAGTAAATGTATAAACCTGCAATGAGAGCACCACCGTAGTATTCTTCACCATCTTTTTCGTAGTTTAAAGAAAACGCAGAGACTCTGGGGGAGTGAGAGTTTGTTAGTCTGTTTTATTGTTAGAGTGGGCCCTACTCATATATTCATTTATTCGTCTTTGTTTGCGAAAAACAAAATAATTTTAAAGGATTTCATCATTGAAAATGATATTAAAAACTTTCCTCAACAACTTCTAATTTTAGATTTATTTTCATATCCACATTTTTTTTTATTAAATTATAACAAACAGATAAACACTTTTCAAAGTCATTATTTAAAAAAAGAAAAATTCCAACTATCAATCTTTCCTCCGTCTCATATTAGATGATCTAGTTGACTCCGACACACGTACCAATACATATGTTTTATCTTTGATATCTTCAATTCTCTACTAAAAAAATTATGAAAATTTAATATTTTAAAAATATTCATCGAGACGAATCCAACAACATCTTACATGTTATTATTTATCTTTGTGAATTAGTAGAAAAATATGGTCAAAATATGTTAAGTCAACAATTTATATTGTCAACTAAGTCATCTATTGAGGGACGGAGAGAGTATTATTTTTTGGAAATTCGGTATCAGATTTAAAAATTAACTAATTTGAAACCAGCTCTACCATCCGGTAACAATAGTTTAATTGTAGGCAGAACAAACCTTTTGTTTTCCTCGTCAAGAAGGCCGAACAAAGCTTTATATGAACAAACTCAATACATGAATTATTGATGCTTGAAATATTTGAATTTAAGGCATAAAGAGTAGCACGCTACTAAATCTCAAGCATACAACATCATGTCAATACCTTAGATTTTTATTTGCAAAAATCTCTTGTGTTTTATACTCGCTAATTTGATATGAATACTTCATGGCACAAGGCCTCATATTCAAAGAAAATAAAGGTGTTCAACATAACGATTTCGACATTGTCAATCTATTAAATAACAAAGTGATCACTTATCTTATCTTCTTGTACCCTTCAAAAACAAAAACTTATTTTCATGTAAATGATGAAGTAGTATTTTGTTTTAAATTCTAAGAGCAACTCCAGTGGCGTTATTTTGCAATGGTCCGCCAGCTTGGAGTTCCAAAAGGTGAGTTATTTTGCAATACTTATCATTGGAGTACACCACCCTGGAAGTACCGTGCGTTCAGAAAGTAACCAAACTTCATTGAGTGAATCATCAACTTCGTCCCTGAATTTTTACGGGTCGGCCAACTTCATCCCTCAATTATGCGAAATATCAATTTAATCCCTAAATTTGTTAAATGTCAATCAAGTTGGTCCTTCTGTTCAAACGGAGCGTTAACGGGGCTGATGTGGCCGTTAACCTCTCACATGTCAGACGCCACATAGGCAGGGACTAATTTGGCTGATAATAACAAACATTTCGAAGGACTAAATTGATTGATTTGCAGAAAATGTTTTGGCTTTCTTCCTAAATGGCTCTTTTCTTCCCCAACAGTTATTTCTTCCCCAATTGTATAAAATTGAAAACCTAATTACACAATCTGCAATCTACACTCTAATCACGAAAATTTCCTCCAATAATAAGTGGTACAGTTCTTCCCCAATTCAAAAAACTTCAAACAATAATTTTTTTCGTATTGAATCTGAAAGCCAAAATCCTCAAAATTTCTTGAAGCAAAACTATTGAAATTGAATCTGAAATGATGCGGGGTGGGAATATGGGAAAAAACGGTTATGAAAGTCAAGTTTCATCTTCAAGCTCCAAGTTTAATGGTGTTGTGAGAGTGCTTGAATGTTGGTGTCCTACAATTTGTGTTGTTAGAAAATTCAATACTTCAAAAAATCCAGGAAGGCCATTCTATGCTTGCCCTTTGCCAAAGGTTGGTTTAACTAATGAAAAGAGGTTGAAGATGATTGAGAAATGTAATCTTACTACAATAATATTGCCATCAAATTAGTCCCTGAATTATTTCTCTATCTATCAAATAGATCCCTACGTTATATACATAACCATCAAATAAGTCCCGGGATTGTTTAATCATATATCAAATTGATCCTTGAAAACAACTGTCTCAAAAACGCAACAAACACAAACAAAGAACAAGGCGAGCATCAACGATCGCAGAAACAAAATAAACAACATGATCAAAACTTAAAACGAAAACACAAAAAAACGGACAAAAAACAGGGTGAATACGAACACAAAAATTTGATAAACAACAGGAAAGGTGTTACCTTTAATCACAGCCAAACACACAAACTTCAAAAACGTCAGAATCGCCGGAGATGATGATGATTTTGAAGGGGTGAAAATGGAGGAAGTTTTAGCGGGAAGAAGAAGGGTCAAGGACGTTTTTGATGTTCTGAAATGTGAAGAAGGATGTATGGGTAATACAGGGGCAAAATGGGAAAAGCAGAAAAAATAAACTGAAAAGTGAAAACTCAACTTTTTCCAATTAAATCAAATTAGTCCTTGAACACGTGGCTTCATTCTTGCCATGCGTACAAGACAACACAACATGCAGGGCGACAGCTCAGTATGGCTAACAGAGCACTTGGACGGAGGGATCTTTTCGATGGACGTCTGACAAATTCAGAGACTAAATTGATATTTCACATAATTGAAGGACAGAATTGACCGACGCGTGAAAGTTCAGGGACGAATTTGATGATTCACTCAAACTTCATTGTTACTTTGATTTAAAAAACAATATCTGCCTTACTTTGTTTTACGTTTTTTTTGTGATGTATTTTGTTTTATGTTGCTAGTTGTAGCCAATATCAAATTTTTGACTCAGCACATATCAAATTATGTTACCATTGTTTTATAAATCTGAATGGTTATATTTTTTTAATATATACCGCAAGTTTTTTTTAGATTGATATTAATTTAAAGGCTAAAATATGGTTTTAGTCCTTAAAAATATGTCTCGTTTTGGTTTTAGTTCCTGTAATTTTTTTTTTTAGTTTTTGGTACCTGCAAAATAGAAGGACTATTTTCAAAAACAAAATATTTTGCAGGGACTATTTTTTTCTCAGTCATCATGTGCCACGTGTACAAATCATCACAAAAGTTGGGTCAGGGATCAAAACTAAAACGAGACATATTTGCAGGGACCAAAAACTAATTTTTTTTAAAAGGACTAAAACCAAAGCGAGACATATTTGCAAGGAGCAAAACCATATTTTAGCCTAATTTAAAATACTGAAATTAATATTTTAAGATGTAATAAAATTAAATATTAATATTTGAGTTAAAGTTGTGGGACCCAATATGAGTTTTTTTTTAAGGTTTACCATTAAAATTAAAAATGAGTGAGTTGCTTCAAGACACAAAGTAACCAAAAGAAAAACTGACTATTTGAGGTGCTCTAAGTAGGATTGGAAAAGCATGTGCGATTCTTTCGCTTAGCCTATGATCGTGGATCATGACATTCCGGAAAAAGAGGAATGTAAGAGAGAGGGAATAATTTTTGCAAAAACAAAAAAGAATTAGTGTGAAAAGATTAAGTAGAGCTTGTTAATTTAATTACTCATAAACCATTTAAATGTTTAGACATCAACTTACTTTTGTATGTCATGGCATTTTGGTGCTTTATATATCATATTATTATTTTTACAAATTGCTTAAAATAAATTTAAAAATATCAATTACAATCATAAAAAGTACTAGTAAAGAAAACAATCAAAAGTTGCCTTTTTAGGCTCACAATTACAAACACCAAAATCCGTTGTACTATTTGTCTGTATGTGAAGAGGTGGGCCAGCATGAAATCAAGGTAATGATGGCATGCACTGCATACGGGGCAGCATGCGATGCGTAGCGAAACAAGAAAAACAAATTTGGTGGTGGAGGAAGAAAATATTCGTGTCAGACTAGGCGAGGAGGGATAAACAAATAGTACAACTGTAGGTGTGGGGAATTACCGGTACCAAGCTGCTTGTGTATTGTATATCTACGACAACTAATATTTAATGATAATTTTGTACTAATTTTTTTCAATAATATACTCTCCTCTCATATTATAAGACATATTTTACTCTATTAATTATCACGGCTGGACTTTTGGAGAGTGCGAGAAGCGCTACCGAACCGAGCCACTAAAAACTATGAGCCTCAAAAAGAATTATAATATCTAATCTCACTTAAATTAAAAAATTATATGTTACTTTTTTTCTTAACGTATGAGTTTTTTCTAGACTCTAGTTCTAATTTCTGGACATGAATTTGATGTTATCAAACCACCATCAATTTGAATAATCACTTAATCAATCAATTTGAAAAACTATTTCATTGAAAGAATCACAACAATTATTTCTTTTTCGCATAAACCATTTATTTTCCCCTTTCCTACGACGTAAGAGTGTCATTCCAAACGACACCGTTAGGTAAATTTCACATCTCTTTCACTTAATTTTATTTTCTTTTGTTTCGTGTTTAAAAGTTCTTCTGATTCTAATTTTTTAATGAAGCTTAGCTACATAAAAAGAATTGCGTTTTAATTTTACTGGGGCTTATTTTAAAAACAGAACCGAGCCTCCTATTTCATAGGAACGGCCCTGTTAATTATGTCAATGCACAATTTTAAATTTAAATATCTTTAATAATTTATTAAAAAAACTATGAAAATTTGATATTTTAAAAATATTTATCGGAAAAAATTCAACAACATATTATATGTTATATTTTGTCTTTATATATGAGTGGAAAAAGATGATCAAAACATGTTACGTGAAGAATACACATTTTTAAATCAGGTAATTTAAAATGGGATGGAAAGAGTGCAATATTCTTTCAATGTAACAAAATAACAAAATACAATTTATACACTTCATTAATCAAAATAGTTTATGATGAAACAAATGCTTCTATTTTTTCTTAAGAGATTTTACGTCTTTCATGTATACTCCTTATTTTAACCCTTCGCACGTTAACACATCACGCTTCAACTGTTAAAAAACTCCAATGCCAGGACGTTAATGGAAATATAATATTAGAGACTATTTTGACTAACAAGATGCATAATCAAAAACTATGTTATAATTTCTTTGCTTTGAAGAATTATTATGACTATTCGTTATAAATTTAGGGATGAACAAAACTATTTTCTCTTCATTTATAAGATGTTGAACCGTTGTTAATTTAAGTGTTACACTACAACGTTTTCTTAGAGGATTTCAATAAGCAAATGACACATTCTTTCATTTGTAATTTGAAGAAATGAGAAATGTGATTCATCCACACATTTATATAATTTGTTCTTAAAAGAGTTTGAAAAATAGTGATATGGCTAAGAGTAGGCCTGGTTAATTTTGTCCTTAATAGAGAAATACAACATATTTTGAGATGAGCATCTAATTAGGCACACAATTTGCCACATCAAAATTATACACCTTAAGGTTATAGGATAAAGTTTTTATCACTCAATTATCATTTTAAGTGAGTGAAAATTAGAATACAAAAGTATATGAAATTGTGTACCGTACGAAAAGTTATTTTTTACATACAATAGTTAGTTATGCCCAGCTATTTTTTTAGGGTTAAATATGCTAAAATTTTCCTTCAACTTTTAGTCCTTATTTTCAAGTTATTTTTTATATTTTTTTTAATGAAATTGAGCAGAAATGTGTAGAATATTGTAAAAAAAATTCACAAAAAATTTAGAATTTTTTAACAAAACACAAATTAAATATGAATTTTTAACCGTAAAAAATATAAAAATTCATATTAAACTCATGTTTTGTTGAAAAATTCTAATTTTTTTAGGGAGAGATTCTTATAATATTATGAATTTTTCTGCAAAATTTTATTCAAAAATATGAATTCTACATATGAGTTTACTTTAAAAGAGGGACCAAAAGTAGTGATTGAAAATTTTAGAGGGACTAAAACGAAAAGTTGATATATTTATAGGGACCAAAAACATATTTAAATTTTTTAAGAAGAGTAGTTATGCTTATATAACAATAGTAGTACTCCCTCCGTCCCAAATTGTATGAAGTTATGGGTATTTCACACATATTAAGAAATGTAGTTAATATTGTGTGGGAAAGAGATATTATGAGTTATTTTACAAAATTGTCCTTAATAAATGATATGGAAAAGATAAATGAAAAAATTGAAAGAAGAAAGAGTAATAAATAGTTAAGAATATAATAGGAAAAATAATATTAATATTTCATTGGTATTGTAAAGCGACATATAATTTGGTACAATTTTTTTTCTTCTAAAATGACATACAATTCGGGACGAGGGAGTATTGAAATTGAGAATCCGTAGTTTTTGAAAATTGAGAATCCAAAGTTTGGAACTCCTAAAAAGTTGGAAGGAATAGTTTATTTTAGCAGGCTCCCCACAAAAAACGCTTTCTTCCCAATTGGAAAGAAAGTAAGGAGAAAATGTCTACTTGTATAAAAAGTTACTAATGGTCTTTATTTTTTGAGGGAAAGTTACTAATGGTCTTGTTTTTATTATTGTACACCTTAATTTTTTACACAAGAGTAACCATGTCCTTTTACTTAAGGGAAATGTTAAGGCCATTTATTAAGAAGTTTAAAGATGAAATATCATCTTAGTTTCTAGTATTAATTTTCTGGCTTCTTTATATTCTTCAACATTTTTTTCTTTTTACTTTCTTTTCTTTCACTTTAATCATCTTATCTATATTTCATATTTTTTTTATAAATGTTTCTTTTTTCTATTTGACATAACAAATTACATATTATTTAATTTTTTTTTTATAGACTCAAATTTTAGACATTTGCACTACCTCATAATGTTTTTTTAAAACTCGATATTCGGTTTAAAGACTGACTAATCTAATTGATCAAATTTTACTATCTATTTGTGGGGGCCATATTTAAAGTCAGAATAAAGCTATGTATAACCTAACCTATCGAAATCAGTAACGAAAAGAATCGAACCTGAGACTTTGTGGGATCTCAAGCCAAACCCAAATGGGTTTTGCATATTTAAATGTGTTATAATAAACTAGAATTGAATAGGATATCATGTATAGTCAATCTTTCTGAAATCTCATATTAAAGGAGTTTAATCTCATTAGTATATTTTAAACATATATTAAATTACCTGGCTATATGCTTTATAAGGCCAATATCAAGCCTAAATATAAGTCTATGAAAGATTACATATCAACCTTAGACCTTAATTTTTTTAACACACCAAATCTAGATCTTGCAAAACGTAGCTCAACTTTGTCTATTCACACCCGGGGTCACAACAAACAACCAACAAGCAACTCAGATCCAAAAAGTTGAAAATAGTGTAGTTGAGATAAGCAATATGGAGCAGAACTTCTAAATACCCCTTCACTTGAATTGGCAAACCTTGCTGACAAGGCTGGTCAAGGGCACTGAGGCTAATTTCATGGAACTATTGTGGGTTAGGTAGTATATTATTATTATAAAAAATGAAGCTATTGGGGTCTATGGCTATTCTAAATTTCCAATCATAATTAAAAATATAGAACATATGACCTTATTTATGATCTTGCTGATATCAATAAAAATGATGACTAGCTAATTTTTTTTTTATTTGAATATGATTCTTAATAATGCTGGGAAATGAGGTGAAAACACTAGTGACCATTCCATTACTACTATAGAACTACGTACCAAAGAGCTAGGACTAGATTATAATATGAAGCAAACTGTCTTGGTGTTTGATTAATGACCTCCTCTAAAGAGCAAGCAAAAGAACATTCTCTAGGCTAGAATATAGGGGTAACAAGTTGTTAATTAATTGAGTAAAAGGAGTCCTAATTCTAGAAATCAGATAGAAAATGAGTTGCTTTCATAGAAGAACCCCAAGATGGGTTACAATCAGAGGTTTCCCCAATTTGGACAGCGTTGAGCTTCCATTTTCCTTATGAGCCAAGGTTTGTTTTGCACATTTTATTCCGCTTACATTTTATGAATTAACCAGCTTCTTTCTTGATAAATAAAAGCATTTGGAAAAGAAATCGGCCAACAAAAGGAAAGATCGTAAATAACTATTTGAGTTGTCAAAGTTTTTTGACTCCTAGTATTGGAACTCGAGGTTGAAAGATGCACCACGATGAATCTCGTAAAAGTAAAGAATCTTAAAGGAAAATAGAGAAGAATAAAAGAGTGAGGCTAGTCGTTGCCTTCCATGTCGTTATGGCTAATACTCCCTCCGGTCTTATTTATAAGAAACAATTTACTTTTTTGATTCATTGAATAATTGATGTATTCGGTCTATTTTTAGGCTAAATACATCAATTATTGAATGAATCTAAAAAGTCAACTTTTTCTTATAAATAGGACCAGAGGGAGTATTGGACTAGTATTTTTCTAAAAAGACTCATCTTGTACATTTTATTTAACACACAATCAATCAAACTCATGCTATTTACACATTTTTATCCCTTTACATTTATGTTTTATATTTACTTCATGCATTTCTTAGTTTAGTAGCGCTCAAAAGCCCCTCAAAATACAAAAGTTAACACTTTTTGGAGCAGTTAAGTATCCAAAAGTTGAGGGATATAGTTCCTTTGTCAGCCCAAGAAAAGAATGACAATTGAGAGCAATTAGACAATACCTCAACTAACATTTTAGTTTGACAATAATATCAATAAAAAACGGAGTCTTACGGCAAAAATAAATAACCTCATTGAATCTTATCTCATTCGAAATTTTGTAATAATAATATTAATTTCTTTTGATAAATAATTTTTTACCTTTTTTTTTAAGGAAAATATTTTTTTTATCTATTAGCTATTTTTTGAAAGTACGACTACTTTCAAAAAAAAAAGAAATGGTAAACAAAGTCGTAGGTGTCATCCATGACTTCTTTAATAATCGTAAAAAGAAAATAGTGAGTAAGTCATCTATGACAACCATGAACTACCCTAATTTTTTTTAATTTTTAAAATCATGGCTTTTTTGAAAAATCAGCTTTTCACCTTCCTGCTTACTCGTTTGGCTTATTGATAGTTTTTACTTATGTATACTAATGTAATAATGACCTCATTGATAGTTGTTACTCGTTTATTATTTTTTTAAATTACCTATTCTGGAAAAGTATTCCATTCCATTTTGGTAAAGAAATATCAACTTTTTTTCATTCTGCTCATTCAGTATGCTCACTAATGATTGTTATCTGTGCATATGCGTTAAAATTATTATTATAATTAATTACATAATTTAAAAAAGGGTTTTGTTAGAAGCCACTCATGAAGGTGTATTATAGTAACCTATACCTTACTTTTTAGTTATAACTTTACTAAAAGACACCTTCATAAAAATTGTTGTGTCTTTTAACAAATATTCATAGAATAACTTGCTAAAAGACACCTTCATAAAATGTGTCTTCTAGCAAAACCTTTAAAAAATGTACTTATAATGAAGTTTGAAAAATATATAAATAATTAATAGTGGTGGGACTGGGACCTATCATATACTTTTTTTTGGGTTAAGATCCTCTCCATTTATAAATTTCTCCATTTGTTGCAATTTGGAGAGAGATAAACACAAAAAATAAGTGGTGGGTCCCACCATCAATAATTATTTTTTACTTTTTATGTGTCTTTATCTCTCTAAATTGAACAAATGGAGAAATTTATAAATGGAGAGGATTTTTACCCCCCGTTTTTTTTATTATCTATCTCTCATCAAATGATAATCTCCATTTATTTTAAGTAAATGGAGAGGATCCCTACTCAAATAAAAATATTAGGAAAAGAATCGGCCAACGAAAGGAAAGTTCGTAAATACCTTTATGAGTTTTCAAAAAATTTCAATTCCTAGAATTGGGACTCGGGGTTGAACGATGCACGATGATGAATTTGGTAGAAGTAAAGAATCTTAAAGTTAAATACAGAAGAATATAAAAGGAGTAATAACCCAACTTCGTCTTTGAATTTTCAAAAATCAGCCAAATTTGTCCCCAAAATTTGCGAAATGTCTAATTCATCCCTGAATTTCACAGTCGTCCATCAAAATGGTCCATCCGTCGAAAAACTCCGTTACTGATGATGATGTGTCCTCTTGCATGTTGTGTTGTCCTGTACACGTGTCAACAAGGAAGCCACGTGTACAAGGACCAATTTGATGGAAATGGTAAAAATTGCAGTTTTTACTTTTCAGTTGTCATTTTTTCTGTTTTTCCTCTTTTACCCCTCATTTAAGGATCAATTTGATTGTAACTGTAATAATTTAGGGATCGATTTGATTGAAAATTTTAAAAATCTAGGGACTGATTTGATCGATTTTATTGCAGGGAATGAGTACATAGAGATAAGGCATGAGAGGACAAGTGATTTCAAATGACATACATAAACAAACACCAGTGAGGGGTTCTGCTCCACAAAATCCAACTGCTCCTGGAGTTATTAGAGTTCCGTATCCAAGTTACGGGTTATCTGTTTCTACTCAACCTCAATACATGGAGTTTATCCCAACCCTAGGATTTCCAAAGCAATGATGCTTGTTTAAATTATGATTTTTAGATTTGTTTAATTTATGCATTTTGGCTATGTAATGACTTATGAACATCAAATGTAAGACTTATAACTTGATGACTATATAATGTTCTTCTTTGGCTATGTAATGACTTATGAACATCAAATGTATGACTTATGATGGTATTTTCAACAATCAAAGTGTCTGTCTTTTTACTTTTTACTTTGTTCAAATATAAGCACCAAAGGATCATATTGATATATGTTGTGATAATTCAAGGATTTATTTGATGGTATTTTTTTTACTAATTTAGAGATCGATTTGATGCATAGACAAACAATAGAATGACCAATTTAATGGAAATCATTCCGTGTCATATCGTTGTCAACTGAAATGTACTTACAGCTTACGGGGTACTCGTTTTGCTTATTGATAGTCGTTACTTGTGTATACTTGTATATCTATGTCAAGCAACTATGTAACGACCTTATCGAAAGTTGTTACTCGTTAGGCTTAAAATTACCTATTCTGAATCAGTAAAAAAAAATTACCAATTTCGAAAAGTATTCCATTTCATTTTATTTTGGTTAAAAAAATCATCACCTTTTCTTTTTTCTGCTAATTCAACCTTTTCTTTTTTCTGCTAATTCATTCTGCTCACTGATGACCGTTATTTGTGTATATTCTTTTAAAAATATTTTTATTAGCTCACTAAAAAAAAATTATTATCGGTTAGTAGTTACGTAATTAAAATAAATATACTTGTAACGACCACGTTATTACCTTTTTTTACGTAACAACCATGTATTTATTGTTGTCAAAATCCTGACATAAATCCTAAAATCCAGGATTTTGCAACTTTCTTCAACTTCAACGACTCAAATCCATAGTAGAATCCTATAATAGGCAAAATCCATCGATTTTGATTGCAATTTTACAATTTCTTATAAACTAAGTCATTTATGACTATATACCATTTATAACATATATTTAGTATTATTATTTTTTGGTAAAGTCCATCGATTTTGATTGGGATTTTACTATTTCTTATATTGATTCTACAAAAGTCCTTGAGTAAAATCTTTCGATTTAGATTGCGATTTTACGAGTACCGATTTTGCTATTCCCTTTCAACCTGAAGTAAAGTCCCGATTTTGACAACCTTGCATGTACGAAGTAATCACCTCAAATAAAGAAAAACTATGAAGGTTAGAAAAATGTTGGATGTTGATGAATGAACAACAAGGAATCACAATGAAACGCACCGG
>Ga0315913_1002588_pt1 | contig 21375 bp, 7 predicted proteins | sample MpolsnodulesMG_FD_207736 | JGI IMG/M metagenome (GOLD analysis project Ga0315913, IMG submission 207736) | Medicago polymorpha root nodule microbial communities from Los Angeles, California, United States - small nodules | ecosystem: Host-associated > Plants > Roots > Nodule | place: USA... | reverse complement strand
TCTAAATAATTTATTTTAATCATTCATCCAACATTCTCTCTCATCTAAAATGAACCAAAGGCACCCAAGTATTTTCCCAATAAGCAGTCAAGTAGATAAGGTGATCACACAAAGAGGTCTTGAGAGTTACAAATAACTATGAGTTCGCGAGATAGATAAATTGGATAACCCTTGACTATCAAAGCTGGTATATATAATTCCTTTATTTTATATCACAAAAATCATTTGTCCAAAAATAGTTTTTTTTTTTTTTAAAATCCTGAACATATTCATTTGCAATGTCAAAAGTAGACTTCAATTCAAAAAGCATTCATAAATATAATTAACATTTTATAGAGACACAGGGAGGAGAAAATAAGGATTAAAAAGGGACTGTCATATTACCTTTGTTGCAATGCCAAACTTTGCACAGTCAATAGCTATGCGTGTTGCTCGACCAATAGTTTCCTTTGTCCTTGTCAATGTCGCAAGCATTGCTTCAAAGTATAACAAAGCAGCATCTCCCGCTTCTGTTGACTTGCCCATAGATCTTGGTTGTTGATTTGCTTCCGCCCCATCTTTCCGTCCATCAATAGGACAAGATAAGATGTTCTTCTGGAGTACATCAGGGCTACAACTTCCATTTTGATGAATATTACTACTGTCTGATGTAGAAATATGGCGAACTGATGTATTTGGAGGTGAACCTTGTGGAAGGCAAACTCCTCCATCAGTCATTGATGAGCTCACCGGAATGCCCAAACCACCCTTTTCCCCTGAACAATCATTGTATATTGATAGAGAAATCATATCCTCCTGTTGCCTTTCAAATTTTACCTCTTCCACAACCACATGCCTGAACCGAAAGAAGATACATAAACTTTCTTGAATTAAAAGAAATAAAACATAGATTACTTTCATTGAATAATTGTTCTTTTTCACTTGCATTATCATTAAAAGATTGCCTAATATATTCTATTCTATAAAACTCCACCAAACAAGTGTTGTTGAACGCTGAAAATAGTGGTTTGTTCAAATTCTGCTAAATAATAGTGCCTCTATTTGAAAACACAGATGAACATATTGTGGAGTGCGGATAATAGCGGTTTGTTCAAATTCCTCTATGATATAACACAATTGTAGTCTCTATTTGACAACGTTGCACAAAAGATGACCCCGTGTAATTGAATTTGATAGAGCACAATAAAACGTTTATACCAGAGGGGTAATGAATTCGCCCAAGATGGTTATGCCAAGTCAGCAGGTAGTTAGTGGAATGTAGAGAAGAACCACCTGGACAGGTGGCAACATGCAAATGGAGTTAGGGATTTTTAGGATTCTGGGAACAAGCAAAAAATGATCAGGGAAGGGGAGGATGATTAGGGAGAGTAGGGACATGAGACATGAAATTTATTTTGAATAATGGGAAGAGTTTGAGAATTCTTCCTGAGGGGGGAATTTTCTCTTTCTGTTTTTCTTGTGAAAGGAGGCCTCCTCTACTCCTGTTCTTGGTTTCCGTTAACTCAGGAGGTGCTATTTCTGTTTTTCTTAATCAACAACTATACCTATCAGGGTCTAAGCTGGAAAATGCAACTACTTGCAGAAGTGTGATTTTAATTAGGCAAGCCTAAGCATAAATCCATTCTGTCAAATTCTATAATAAACAATACTAGACAAGGGGGAAAACAAGACTCGAGTGAATAACATAAGTTTATGCACATTTGAAGAGCAATTTTTGAAATCCGTAAATCTCGGCCTTTGGAATGGACTTAAAATGGCATACTAGCACTTCACTAGTGAACTAAATTTGTTTAGCTTCTCTAGAAAGTTTCCTCCATTACGAAGATTAATAAGAAAATAGAAGTAAATTTCTACAAAAATAAAAAAAAAAAAAGCAGGCTGTAAAAATCATTTATTTTTCATTATCCTTTCTATTTTGCTTTAAGGTTATAGATGCCCAGAAACTAAATTTTGTAACAGGCAAAAAAGTAAGCTTACGTGTCATTGATTTTACTTCGGTCGCCAGCTGTTCCCTTCATATCCTCACAAACAACCGTCAAATTCTGAGGCATGTTGATACTCTTTTGACATAACAATTTGGCACTTTCATTGAGACCCGCCACAGGATCAAGATTTATTCCACGATGATCTAATGTATCAGATGCATTTGAATGGATCACAGGCCTGATACTTTCATCAGCCTTTGGGGGTACTAATAAACCTAGTGAATCTTCATTGCTTCCAACTTTACAACATTTCACATCAAGATTAGGTGAAAGTTTTTCATGCATCAGAATTTTTGAATCTATTTTAGCAGACGCACAAACCCCAGAATCACTCAGATCTTCACTACTTTGGTGTCCAGCACCTGGGATGACATCCTTGCCAGATTCGTGTAGTTGAGACTTGGTCTTGTCCTCTTCAAAAGAAGTATTATCCTCTGTTAAAATCATTGGATTTGAGCAGGTTGATAAATTACACAAGCGGTTATCAGAAAAATCATTGCCACAGGAACATCTCTTGGTTGTGGATAAACAGCTTCTACCACTTGATGTCATTATAGAGGGTGATGATTCAATACAAGTTGCTTCTTCAGCAGCATTGGCATACATTGCTTTTAAGGCACGCTGGACTCGTTTAGATGGAGGTAAAGAAGATTCATCATCCACAGAGAAGCCAAATGATTGGTCTTTCTTAACTTCGGAAGCATTTGACCCATTTTCAGAACAGGGAGCTAGTAACTTACGAGAAACATTGACCAAAACTCCATTCAATGCTGATGAGTCTCCATCAGCAAGGCAACTGTTTTCACAATTTGAGGATGCGATTATTTGCAATGAGGAGTCAATAATAACTTCCTTACTGCTTTTCTCTTGTACTTGTGCAATTTGATTGTGTTCTTCCTCCGTGAATGATGAATTAATAGCCATTCTGACTCTGCGCCGCTTAAACAGGGGCAAGTGTTCATCTCCATCTTGGTCGGAGCATCTCTCTTTCGGACCTTCAGACATATTCTGCAAACTTTGATTGGCATTCTGAGCACCAGCATTATTGATTTTCCTCCTCCTGTTTGGTTTTCTTTTCTTCTTACCAATTACAGCCTTCACTTCATGACCAAGGGCTTTGTTTAACCCAACATATTCGGAGCACTCAATAATCTCAGATTGTTCAAGTTTTAAATTAGAACATATTGTACTTCCCTCATTTAAGCTACAGACATCAGAATTGATTGTAACAATATCAGAACCATTTCCCTCCATGCTAACATTTGAAGCAAATGCGGATGAATCGGTATCATTACAGCCAAAAAGGTCAGGTGATTTCCTGATATGCTTAATCCTTCTAATAGATTTATTACTTATTGTGTCAGCTGGTATGTTGCCATCATTATTGCCACCATTCTTTACACCGTCACTATGACGTGCAACAGAGTTTTGGATCTGTGATGAGCTTTGGGACCTTTGAACTGGTTCATGTTCCTGTTTCACTGGAAAAAGTGATTTTACAGTTGCAGTTGCAACAGCATCAGCAGTGGCCTTTTGAATAATATAAGATACACCCCTTGGTGCAACAACTAAGTCGTCCTCGGCTGCATAAACTAGCTCATGTTTGCGGGTCACAGAATTTGACGGTTTCATTTGTGAATTGATTTCCCAAGGAGTATCCACCTGATCCCTGAACCCTGAGTTGACAGATATGTCAGGTGAATTTACCTCGTCCGCATTAGAATCTTCACCAGCAGAGCTGGTTTCATCAACTCCATTATATCTTTCTTCGTAAATTTCAATAATCTCTGTTACGGCACGAACAAGTTCAGCACTCCTTCCTTGGCGTTTCGCAAGATACTGTTTGGCAAGATACTGTTTCTTCTCTTCAGTAAATTCCTCAATATCAGCAGGATTGCAGAAAGCACTACAGAATAAGATGCCATTTCAAATTAAGACAACTGTACTTAATACAAACGCAGTTAGCTTAAAAATAATAATAACCCTGAACATTCATTCAATCAAAGCATCGAATCCACATTGAAAACAGTTATACAAGCTGTTAAATACAACGCAATTAACTTAAAATTAAAAAAATTGAACCGAGAACATTCATTCAATCAAACCATTGATTTGGAAATTGAAATTTCAAAACTTCCTTTACTATCCTTCCTTCTCCTTTCAATTTGTTGTAAATCATTTCATTCCCATTTTTACGCACAAACATAGGATTCAATCAACACCAAATCACGTCAAACTGGAAATTCAAAATCTACTTTACAAACTCCACCTTCCCATTTCAATTAGGTCTAAATCATTTCCTCCTCTTCATCCGCAAAAGCGTAGGATTGAATCAACATTAAGTCACATATCATGCCTTATTGCAATATCTTCATTGAGATGTTTGAAATATTCTGTTGTAAATAATTGGATGGAGATAGATCAGATTCAAATAAGCTCTGTATATCCTATTATAACTGAATATTTCAAATATCTCAACAATCTTCTCTGATCTGAAAAATATATTGTTTCCATTTAATTTCTTTTCGTTTCATAAATTGTTATCAAATATTCTTTCTTTTTATAAATTTGCTATATGCATCAATTAGATAGGTAGCTGTCACCTAAATGGTAATTATCAATTCTCTATAGTTATAGGAGAATGTATTTCATATATTTTGTACATTTATATAGGAAGTCTGCCTGTAATCGAATATATAGAAAAATTATTACAGAACCTTTATTTTTCATGGTGTCGGAGGTTCTCATAAGGACTCTGATGCAACTTGCCCTCCTTTCTGAAGACCCAATTCCTTTCACCACCACAACCCATTCTATTTGACCCTACTAAAATCAACACTTTCATTTGAAGGACTCAGAATTTGCTAGTTCTACAGTTGGATGAAAAAAATTATTTACAGCGGATGAGATTGGTGAAGGTGGCTTTAATGGCAAAGCACAAACCTAATCGCTTCGCCAATCCACCTTAGAGCCACAATAATAAGTACAAAACGTGGGATATTGAAGATATATAATCACAACTCGGTTGCTGAACATATCTAGATGGAGGTCTCTCAAAAGTTAATGTTACTTAAGACACCATTGGGGAGCATTCCAAAATATTTTTGAAAACCTAAATCTATAATCTAAGAGTTAAAGCATTGAATCATCATAACAAACAAGTCAACCAGAACTATGCCAAAAGATGGACTTGTACCAGAATCTAAAACGGAAATAAGAAGAAGCCAATAAAGATCTTCAAGAGAGGAGAAAACATCAAGTTTTTAAACTCTTCTAACCTAGTAAGGCTTTTGATCAAGTTCGTGTCCAGATCCTTGGAAAAGATTTACAGCCATACCTAAATCGGAGATTTCCACTTGTCTATGGAGGAGAAAGACGACATACAGTGATCCTATAGAATGTTTGGACCTGGCCTCCAAATCAAATCCAACACTAGGTTCTCACTACCGAAAAATATGGAGAAAAAACGGACATGGTCCAAACCAAAACCAAGCAAAACCATAACTATGACAATTAATGGACACATTGATACAAACCTATGCAAACTGGCAGAAATCTAACCAGACAAAACAAATGCAAGATGAACCTGATTTATAGAAATTTGAAAATTAATATCTGTCTCCTGCTCTGTTTGAGGATGATGACTTTATCACTTTACACTGAATCTTTTGACCTTGACAAGCAACAAAGAGTACATTTTCCTCTGGACAAAATAAGTTTAAGTACAATGTTTTCTTTGATTAATATAGAAGTTTGGGGGTCTAAATTTTCGAATGTTAATACCGCAAGATGTTTAATTTGTTTTAGGGAAAATTATACAGACCTCCCCGAAGGTTATCTAAATATAACCCACACCCCCCTCTAATTTTTCACTCATCACAGACCTCCCTTATTTTTTAAATAAATCACTTGTGAGACCCATTCCTTTATCATTAAAGGCTGGTGATTCGGTTGGAGAATGAGGAATACCAATTTATGCAGAATAACGTTTTGTTGTTTCTCTAACGGAAGTCAGAAAATTCTAATGGCATGGGAGGTTAATGATTTTTAGGAAAATAGAAGGGTTGTTGGTTGAATTTACATTAACCTCAGTGGAGGTTAGTGTAATTTTCTTTGTTTTATTGACTATTGTACCGGATTAACTTGGATACATCTTTTTAGATTTAAAAACAAAACAAAAAAACGTGTTTTAAACCCTAAACACTACACATCTTTTGTTGCAATTCAATTTATACATGGTGAATCTGGTGGTGTAAGTGATATGAACGGCATGGTGATTCGGTTGGAAAACGACGAATACCAATTTATGCAGAATAATGTTTTGTTGTTTCTCTAATGGAAGTCAGAAAATTCTAATGGCATGAGAGGTTAATGATTTTTAGGAAACTAGAAGGGTAGTTGGTTGTATTTACATTAACCTCAGTGGAGGTTGGTGTAATTTTCTCTATGTTTTATTGACTGTTGTACCAAATTAACTTGGATACATCTCTTTAGAATTTATTTTTTAAAAAAAAAAAACGTGTTTTAAACCCTAAACACCATACATCTTCTGTTGCAATTCACACATTTCACTCTCAGGTCAAACTCAAACCCGGTACATGACCAATCTCCTCTACCAGCTAAAGCGGATAACCCACATCCAATGGACAGCGTATTATCAGACAACCTCTCTGTTTCTAGTATCTGTCTACACCTCTATTTTCTAAATCACCCTTAATTCTTCTAGGAGTTTTTGTTCAATCTTTAAGTTTGTGAATTTTGTGATAATGTTGGTGTATTTCAATTCTTACGATGTTTTTTTAAGTTCGTAGCTTTTATTTTATGCTATTAGTCTTTTATTATTGTAAAAATTTAATAACTACGCACCGACAATGCAAGAAAATTTGACAGACATCCAATCATATCTCACTGTGGTTCTACACTGTAATAAACAATACTACCTAAAATATTTGCACAAAGATCAATGTGGTGGAAATATGATTACATGTCTAAGTTAAATATTACTACATTGTCAATGCATTGTTATTAGATTCCTATAATAAATTGGCAATTTTTTGTATTTTGTGTGCCTAGCTACCGTGCTTCCGCCATCACCCATACTTGCTTTTTATTTGTTACAATATATCCATGCCATAATGGGCAAGCTAAGTAAAAACATGTATGAATAAACAAACATTATCATCGCAGGTGAACTACAATTATTGAAACCATCAGTTTGCCTTGGTAATAAAGAGTACTAAAATAGACAACATACTCTCAAATTTTCCAAATATCCATGCAAAAAGAAAGCTGCCTTAACATAATAATAGTATTGATTTGACTCCTCTAAAGTTAGGTATTCAGTTTATGCGGAAAAGTGGAGGAGTTACAACTATGGAAAATCAATAGTTGAGCTTGCGATAAAATAAATGCACTCGTGTACATTTATATAACAAACTATGAAGTCAGTTAAATTCACATGCTTGATTTTCTCAACGACAATTATAATGCCTCGCATTTCCCTCATCAACAATGTGTTTAGTTTATGAACCTGCCTAATCAATAAATTCTAGAAAGAATGACCATTTACATGGAAAATTATTTATTAACACCACAGCCCTCAATGAATTTCCAAAAAATACCAAATCTCAAACACGTCAATTAGACTACTGCATGTTCACGCCATTATTAGGATTTAGGCCTTACTATTTACCGTGTTATCCCTAAGTCATAAACACGGGATTAACAATATCATACAGCTAATGTAACTTTGTCTGACCATAGTAATTTTAACATCAAACAGTGTACATTTTTCACAAAATTATACAATACATCATTGCAAAGGCATAGTAATTGCATATTCATTTCAATCAAATGAGATATGGATTAGAATACATACACTTCAGTGGTTCCAAAGAAGTGAACAAATACTTTCTTCCGATCAGCTGTAGTTATTGGGCGGACCCATTTCAATTTCCCAGGCTCACCTACCTGTCCTCAACAAAAGAATGTAATCAGCCAAATTAAATCTCTCTAAAAACAAACAAACAATTCATTTTCTCATCAAAGACGTGTAGAACACTGACGGCGACATATGTGCATAATTCATTTTCTCAAATCAATATCAGTGTCAACATGTCAGTGTTGTATCCGGTGTCAGTGTAGTGCTTCATAGTATAAGACTGCCTCAAACAAAATAAAACACATATACAAGATACATTATATATGACCATAAGCTAAAAATATTGCAATTGCAAGGCACGATCCCATGCTTGCTTAACCCTCTGATCTATCTACCTTCTGTTATACATCACCAATTCTAATCAAATTTTGAGAAGCCATTAGACCCCACTAAAATCAAGCATAACATTGAAGCTTTGAATTAAATATCTCCATAAGATTATCCTTAGATTCAGTCCAAATCAATGTGACACCAAATTATAAGACACCACAACACAAGCTTAACGTAAGTGAAATTGAAAACTCGTCAAAGCCATCACTCATCAGACACAATAACTTTCAATTAAATAGAACAGAAAGACAAAACCGCTAATTAACCTAATCAATGATAAACCCTAATCACTGCACACCAAAAAAAAAACGATCCAGTGTAATTCACAACAGTACACTTAACAAAGAAATTCAAAACTTAAGTAAAGATTAAAAAAAAACACATACCGTTGCAGGCCAAGCAGGGAAGCCTTTAACCTTGGCAAGAACGAGATCACCGATGTTCCATTGCCGCCGGGACCGGGAAGAACCAGCGGTGGCCGTTGATTTCTTGGCGCCTTTTCTTCGTCCAGGCGGCATAACAGCAACACGAAACCGTTCCTTTCAAATGTTACTTCACGATTTCTGAATAATCAATGAATTAAAACGAAAATATCAATCAATGATGATAATTAAACGGTGCATGATTTTGCGATGGAATTAACAGCATTGAAAAAACGAAAACTCACCGAAGAAAAAAAAGAGAGAGTGAAAGTGATGAAGAGAAAAACCCTAATTGAGTAGAAGTGAAAGTTGTTTGGGGAAGAAAGGGAATGGGAAGTAGTTGGGAAGCGCCGCGGTGAGTGAAGCTTAGTGTTGGTTGCAATCCATAAACTGCGCCCTTTTGCTCTCACTCGAAAAAATAAAAAACGGCCCCTTTTATATTCATTTTCTCAAGTCACAACAAAAAAAAACCTAAATTTCAGTCTTGTAAAAAAAAAAAGAAAAAACTTATGAATTAAAAGGCTGTGTTTGGGTTGACACTTGGCATATAGAGTTGTATGAAAAGAAAAAAATTGGTTAAGGTTGAAGAGTTCATGTTATGTGTTTAATAGTTTTTTTTTACGGAAGTTAATCATTGTTAAACAACGGTAAAAATTTCATATTTATAATATGGTAATGCAAACAAAATTATCGGAGACACTAAAATTTACAGCATTTATTAGGTTTTATCTTATTAAGTGGAGTCGGATATTTCGATTTATGTTATAGAGATTTGACTAAGTTTTGTGTTGAATGTTGACTTTGTAATACAAGTTTATCTTTTTATCCCGATATGGAATCAGTTACACTAAAAGGTTGTGTTTGGGCTGGCACTTAGTATATAGAGTTTTTTTTTAAAAGGACTTTTTTTTTTTTTGAGATAGGACTTTTTATCACTTTTTTTTAAGTGATAAAGAGATATGGACTTAATGATTATGGTTTTTTTTGGTTACTTTAAGTATTTTTTGGTTACAATGATGAGGATGATTATGAGTTTGATTTTTGACTCTTGCGTGTGAAAAAAATTCAATTTATGCATAAGAACTCGTATTGTGTGATTCATAGGTTTTTTGACGGAAATCAGTCATTACTAAGCATGATTTTTATTTTTTTTACTTATAACATGGTAACCCAAAAAAATAAATTGAGTTGTATTATTTGGACATAAAGACACTGCAATTCGACAATAATTTGAATAGTTACAACAATAATTAGGTTGTGTCTCAATAATTATAGTCAACTATTTGATATATGTTATAGAGATTCAACTAAATTTTACGGTGAATGTTGATCATCTATTACAAGTCTATTCGTTTATCCAAATTTGGAATAAGTTACACTAACGTGAAAATAATTAATTTAAATGACTAATTAATTATATTTTGTATATAATTAATATAATTAATAATATGTCGTAATACACCTGTCATTGTCTAAAAACACTTGGATGAGAAAATAATTGATTTTTTCAATTTAATCAGAGATCTTGGGCTCGAATTCATTTTTGGATATGCACTCTGTCATTGATAAATTAACCACGGCAGTTTTGTGCAGAAGATATTGGTTAAAAAAAACACTAGTCATTCACAAAACACAAATAATTCATTGTATTTTGACAAATAAAGTTTGGTCAAAATTATTATTTATAATAATAATTTTTTAAGAAATAGTTTTTTATTTATAATAAAAGTTTGGTCAAAATTATTATTTATAATAATATATTTTTAAGAAATAGTTTTTTATTTATAATAATACGTGTATTAGCTCTCTCTTTTTTTGGTCAAGGCGTGTATTAGCTTTTTATTATATAAAAAACATAAAATAAAATAAAAAGGTGTTTGAAGGAAAAAATATTATAAATATATGTTGTGACTTTTTCTAAGCATTTATATGTTCCAATCCAATAAAGAATATTTATCAAATGGGTATCGTTCCCTCAAAAAGAAAATCAAATGAGTGTCCTTGAAAAAATTTACGAGACATGTTATTTAAATAATTATTTTGGGACAGCTTAAAGAACAATTAAAAATGAAGTCCATGTTAAAGAACAATTGTTCAAACAGTAGAAGGACTCCATTGTAGATGATATAAGGGATTGAAATCTTTCAATAAAGATGGTTGAAGAACAATTGTAGATGGTCAAAGATGGTTAAAGGGATGTTAAATATTTATTGCAAGATTTCAATATATCATTTATATCATCTTTAACAACAGTAAAAAGATTCTATTGTATACAATAGAATCGTTTTACTATTGTTAAAGATGATATAAGGGATTGAAATCTTCCAATAAATATTTTTCATATGCGAGTAGGCAGTCAAATCATGGACCAAATTATTTTTTTTTTTGAAAAAAAAATAATAATAATTTTAAAGGTCTCAAGTATGGTGTCATACTATCTTGGTATATTATATTATTTTTCATACTATGTTGGTATATTATATTCTTTTTTATTTCTTAATCAAGGTAAAAAAAATTGATATAAAATTCCTTCTAAAAAAAAGTGATATAATTTTTTTTTGTTGATAAAATTTGTATACCTGTTAAGTAAAAAATTTCAAATATAAACAAATTAATCACATGCCTTTATTTTGTGACAAATTAGTTGTGACTTGCGATCATGTATCTATCTCGTATATTGCGACACATTCCCCTCATAAATGTGATACTTATTTTAAGTTTTCATATAAACAAAAATCTTTTTTTTTTTGAAAGAATATAAACCAAAATCTTATAATATCAGATTTCTTTTAACCTTTTAATCAATATATGTAATTGAAAAAGTGAGGTTATTTTTATACCTAGTTTGATTTTTTTTTTCTTTTTGAGGGGACCTAGTTTGCTTTTTATTAACCAAGTACCTTTTTAGAATTTTTTCTTGAACCATATATCTCTTCGCTTAAAAAAAAATGTATCTCTCTTATAATCGTGACATGTGATCATATATCTTTCTTCTTTTTCTTTTTCTTTTTGGTATTGATCATGTATCTTACAGTGTGACATATTCTCTTTACTTTAAATTTTCATGTTAAATAAAATTGCATAATATTAATATCAATTTTTTTTTCGTTTCAATATCAGATTTCTTTTAATTTCTTAATCAATTTTAAGGTAAAAAAAAAAAGATAATTTGTATATTGCGAACACCATATTAAAAAAACAATAGAAAAATATATATCTTATAAATATGCTCGTAAAGTTCAACGTGAACACATTTAATACATGTTTTTTTTTACAATGTGAACATCTTTATTATTGATATCTTAAAAACTTTATTTTTTTACTATTAGAGACGGACACTAGAAGAAAGATGGACACTACACGCCCTAAATGAAAAAACGGCACTATGTGCCCTAACTGCATTTTTCTGTTGTATTTCTTTATATTGATATTTTGTTTTGTTTTTAAATTTAAATTTATACTTGAAAAAAAAAACTTTAGATTGCTATGAGAAAATTTGTAGAAAAGAAGTGTTCAACTAAAATATTGTTAGTCTTCAGATTTCCTATAACTTAGGCATATGTTTAGTTTGAAATTTGATAAATAATTGGATTAGAGGTGCAATCTTGTCGATAAAAATATTCGACGTAAAAGTAATTAATCTGTTTTTTTGTCAGGTAACCTAGTGGCTAGAATTCACCTTATAATGTGAATAAGTAGGGTGTCCGGGATTCAAACTCCGGCCCTACGTATAATAATGCATTGTCCTACCAACTGAGCTAGTTAATTTATTGTTAACTTTGAAGTTGTTTTCATATAAGAACAAACCTATATAATGCAAAAAAAATGAAACACGAGTACTTTAGAGGGTTGAGCTTTCGCTAACAACTTCCATGCACCCCACCAATTTAGAATTTACCATGTATTCCGCTGAAGTGAGAAATGTGATCAGTTTATTGATAGTTTGTGAATATTTGCTATAATTTTTTAGTTTGATATAACATATCTCTTCATATAGTTGAATAAATTATAGCTTGGATGTCTTATTTCTTAATGCAACATGATTTTTTTTTAAGTAGTTTAGTGGCTAGAAATTCTCTATTTTAAGGAGAATTAGTCGAGTGTTGGTGTTCGAACTTCGGTCCCTGCATATATTATTAAATTTCCCTATCAACTGAGCTAAGTTCAAGTTCACGGGGACATGCAACATGATTTTTTTTCGTGACAAAATAAAAACAACTTAGCTTGTATACCTCTTCATATTTTTATAATATTACTATTAATGGAAAATTATAATTTGTAATTTGAATATCTAAAAATCGATTCAAAATAAACCACATTAAATTTGATCGGACTTTTTAAATGAGTCACCGATTTTTCCTTATTTAAGTTTGGCATATTGTCTCTTCAGGTGCCAAGGATTTGTGGTGTGAAGTGTTGCAAGGCAAGCATGCGTGTGACAATTTTGTGAGGTCGTGTGGTTGTTAGAGATTCTATGCAACATCTCAAACGACTTTAAGTATTTGCTGACTAACCCCACAAACCAACATGAGTATTTTCAGCGTGTTTTGTTCTCACCCACACACTTTTCGAGAAACTTCTCATAAGGTCACCCATCCCAAAATTGTTCCAAGTCAAACACGCTTAACTGTGTATTTCTTATGAAATCAACTACCAAAAAGAAGTTGCATCTTGTAGGTACAAGTAGTACCAAACAATTCTTATAAACTTCCTACAACTATGTAGTCTTATACATGCAAGGTGTAATGACCCCTCTCATTATGATGTGAATCCGTTCCTTTTTGCCCAGAAGATGTCATGAGCTACTCATTGTCATGTATTGCGCACTGACAATCACTCATCGCCCTCGTTAGCATTGGGTGTTACATGCAATGGTATCAGAGCACACATCTCTTGATACGATGTGGTTTGAGGATGAACCAAATGGAAGCTAGTGGACAAGTAACGCCCTCAGGGTGTGAGTGATTATCGGGGCACGAGACATGACAATGAGCGGCTCCTGGAATCTTATAAGCAAAAAGAACTGAATTCACACCGGAATGAGAGGGATCGTGATGCCGTGCATGTATGAGATTGTATTGTCGAAGGAAGATTTATAAAAAATTGTTTGGTACTACCTATGCCAGCAAGATACATTTTTTTGGCAGCTCATTTCATATGAAATCCACATTTAAGCGTGTTTGAATTGGACCAATTTTGTAATGGGTCACCTTTTGAGAATCCTCTCATAAAGTGTGTGAGTGAGGACCAACCACACTAAAAAGTTGTGTTGGTTTGTGGGACCAGTTGACAATACTTAAAGTTGTCTGAGATTTAACATTTTTGTGGAAGTGAATTATCAAACTGGAAATCCGTTGACATGGAAGACACATAGAGGCGTGGATTGAAGTTGGATACAGTGTAGTGGATTAGAATGTGACAATTTCAGCTGCTATACAAGGTGTGAAAGTTTGTGATTTGGTTAATTTAAACGATAATTGGACCAGGAGCATAATTGAAGGTTGGCTACATAACGCTATAGTGCAGAAAATTACAGTAATTATGTCCCCTAACATCGATAATGACATAGATTAAATTGCAACGGCTAAAGATACTAATGAGAGTTTTCACGTGGCGACAATGTGCATGTTGTATTGCGAGTTTGATCATGATGATGACGATGTTGTTTGAAAAAAAAATGGAAATTAAATGTTCCAAAAAGGGTAAGGCCCTTCTTGTAGATTATAAGGTACGATCAATTACTTACCGATATTGATAAAAGTATGATGAGGTATGGACATGCTATATATGAGTATAGGGGTGTTCATGATTCATAGATTGAACCAAATTGGATCACACTAATAGTTAGGTTCAATTTTTAAAAATCACCTTAATAAAAAACTTGTTAATTGTTAAACCAGTTTTAGTACAGTTTAAAACCGGGTTAGAACTGGTTTACATTTATGAACCAATTTTAAAATTGGATTATTTCAAGACAGCCCCCATCTGTCCTACTATCCCTCTCCATCGCCCTTTCTATTTTTCTCTCTCATTACATTATAAATTGTCGATATCTTATTATTTTTTATGAGATTTTTTCAATGAAATCCGAGTTTTTAAATTTGTAAGATGAAGATTTGGATTTGTTTATGAGTTTGATGATTATGTTTTTTTGGATTTTTTTGATAAAAAAAGATAATTATGTTAACATTTTATAACATAAAGGACTAAATCGGATCGTTGTGGCAGCATGTCAGACTTTGGCTTGGTGTTTCAGGAGTGGAACCTCATAGCATTCAAGATCATATTTATCGGTTTACCCACTACCTTGGTGTTTCGAAAGCGAGGCGATCTTTTCTTCAACTTTTGTGGCTTCTGTGTATTTGGATAGTTTGGAATGAGCGTAATAACATGTTGTTCAAAAATATCCAAACTCCCATTACAACTCTCTTAGAAAAAGTGAAGCATAATTCATTTTGGTGGTTGAAGGCAAATAATGCCTCTTTTGTATATGGCTCTCAGAGATGGTGGTCAGACCCGTTGTTATGTTTGGGTTTCGACCAACAGAACTTGTATATATGACTGACAATTTGTTTTTTGGGGTGGTCTCTTTAGTACACCTTGTGCTAAAGAGGTTCCACTATCTTTGGTAACATATTCCATTTTTTATTCTTCAAAAAAAATAATATAAAGGACTAAATCGGGACCAAAAAAATGATAAAAGACAAAAATGTTACCTGAAATTAAGTTCAAGGATGATTTTTTTTAAAGGAACATAAATTAAAAAAACATGATGAACAAGAATACACCAAAGGACTAACGCCGGGGAAATTAACTGATGCATGTTGGAGGTAAATTTCACAAATGAGACCAAATTAATGTTTCATCAAAACTCAACCAAACACGTTTTTATATATTTAAGGTAATAAATGTCAAAATCTCTATTTTAACTTATAACAAATAATTTTGAAATAACATTTACTTTAAGTATATTTCCAAGAAATCATTTTTAAAAACATAAATAAAATCTACTTTTTTAAATCTATAACAAAAGGACTGTAATCACAAAATTCATCTTTGAATATTGATTGATCTATAGGATAATTTTATCCAAATAGGGGTGATCTATGCATAGTCATTTCAGGTCCACGCATGTTGGAGATAGTTGTTATAAAATTGATAGAACCTAAAATGGATGAAACACCAGATAGATGAAGACTAGAAATTGCTGAATCAACTGTCTTTGAATCATTTAAAATCTCATCGTGTGTGCAGGGAGCTTTTCTCCGTACACGACGTATCTCATCGGTACTTGTCAACTGTTGGCGTATTATACTTCAAACGAAAAAAAAGGACAAAATATTTAATATTTTAGTACATGAGAAAAGGAATGTGGAGTGCAATGGATTCAGATTCACTGCTGTTGAAATTCCATGTTGTCACTGCAGTCAAAAAATAACAACCATTAGATTTATCAAATGCTCTATATTTTGCCATGTGTCCATGTAACTCAATACATCTTCAGCAGTGTCGAACTCAATCAACCATCAACCTCCCTACCTGAATTTGCTGAGTTTCTTCATTTACATGTACCTTCCACAATTTCTCCCGAATCTGTTATGAAATTCATGTTTCTTCATTTCACTTCTTTGATTCTTTTGAATTTCTAATACACTAGTTCAATTGAATTTGATATTGATAATGAATCGACGATGTTATAGACTGAAATTAAGCACAAAAGGAGATTCCATAAACTACCCACAGATATAAAATAGAAATTAAATATGTTTACACAGAACACATGATTATGAACACAATACAAATGATGATTTTGACAAATATTGCAATGGAGGAACGATGTGGAGCTGATAAATTATTTGAAATGGCCACCATGTTTTTGGTTGCAGGATAGATTGGAGAAGCCACAAACCTTCGTTCAAGTGTGAGAAAGAGACTGTCTTTTTTAGGACAGGTGGCAAAATATAAAACATTTGATATATCTGATGGTTGTTATTATTTTGAATGCAATGACTGTAGGAAATTTCAACAGCAGTGAATCTGAATCCGGAGTGTGATATAGTGGAAAAACTGATAGATTTGATAATAAATGTAAGCATACAAATATAAGAAAATAATGGGTATACTGCAACTATCACCAAAGAATTCATGCCTAATCAATTTACCAAATATGGTAAAAAGAGGAGAGAATGATATTAATAGATCTATGAAAGACTGGAAATCAGGGCACAAAATAAAGGGAGAGATCTGAACAAATGAATGAACTGGACATTACAAAACTTATTGGCCATGCAAGACCATCACCTTCCTATTTACGGTACTAGTATTGTCAAGTGAATGAAAGTGTAAATTTTCCATTGATTGAATAAGAGAGTACATGAAGTACTCATACATTGTTGATATTATACTACCATCTATCATGTACTGTCTTATATCTGTACTACACTATTGTACTTGTACTGCAAGCTACTACTATTTACATTCTTATTTCCTTATTTTGTTCATGGAGCAATATCCCTCCACAAGTTTGAGGTTAGCATATATCTACAGTACTCAATTTGGATAGTAGAACATTGAATATTCGAGGAAGCAAAGACTAGGTAAAAAAGTCAACTAATTAATCATTGGAGAAAGCTGGTAACAGATATTGAGAATGTCAGCTTGTAACTTTCATGGAAGACAAGATTGGAAGCTAGATAGCACTTTGATTGTCACGGTAGAGAACATGAATCTTGGTGCATTGAACTTGTAAGTCCTTCGGCAGACAAAACAACCATTGTTGTTCACAAGAAGCTAGAGCACATGAGCAGGTAAATCAAGTCTATGTCAGGTACCGATTTTGTCAAGAGCATTAAGCTCATTTTGCATATCTTCCTTCCAAACAAGCAAATTTACTTGCCTCAACATAAGATTTGAGCTCAATGTTGTGTGTGAAAGAGAGACAAAGCAAATGAGATAAGGGAAGCAATATGAGATGGATGCGATTGAATATTGTGAGATGCAAGACAAATATAATCTTTTAGGTAACTAGGATCCTGTTTAGATCTGGATGAAGTTCTAATTGGTATGTTAGGTGGAATATTGTCAGGAATTGGGATAAGTAAAAGTGGAAGAGTATCGTCGTCAATGATAGGAGAAGAATGAGTAACAAAAGGTCCATGAGAGGAAAATTGTCCCATTTGGAAGTTAGAGAAGATAAAAAGTGGTGGTGGTTGTGGGGTATGTGGGTATGTTATAATTTGTCCATGAAAAATAACATTTTTGGAGATAAAAATGTTTTGAAAGTGAGAGTGGAGATCAGGCAAAAATAACCATTATAACCTGACTTATAGCCCAAGAAAACTAATGGAGAAGATAAACAAGCGAAGTATGGTATAATTTGTTCATGAAAAATAACATGTTCGAATATAAAAATGTTTTGAGAGTGGAGATCAAGCAAGACATAACCTTTATAAACCGACTTGTAGCCTAAGAAAACTGTCTTTCTAGCTCTGGCATTTAATTTGGTGCAATGTGCTTGTAAAGTGGAAGCATAACATTAAGGGTCTTGTTAACCGGTGCCCACAGGGCACTGGTTAAGGAAACTAAAAAAGAAAGTGTTAAAGTGAAAATAACACTTTTTATGCTTTTGAGGAATTGACAACACAAGTTTCGATGCAATACTTACTACATTTGATTCCTTAATCAGTGTTCCGGGGCACCAGTTAACATTTTCCTAACATAAATAACCAAACATTTTAAAAGAGATTTTTTTATCAGGGATGATATCAAATAAAGTTTAAGAAGGAGATTTATGTTGTAATAGAGGTTTGGTAACTCTATTGATTAAGAACACAACATGAATAACAACATAGGATCAAAACGACTTAGTAATTTGGACTGAAAGAGAAAGGATCTGCTGGTGTTTTCCTCTCAACAAGACCTTCTTGTTGTGGGGTTTCTACACATGTTTTTATTTAATGAATGATACCTTTAAAAGCATAAAATTCCAGAAGAAAAAGTAAACTCAGGGCCATAGTTTTGGTAGTAATGTGATGTTGAGTTTCAATCACACTGACAAATTTTTAACATGATTAGACACTTCAATTTTAGATTTAAGTAATAAAAACCAAACAAATCTACTATAATCAACTATTATAGTACGAAAATATTGGTCACCATGTATATAGAGGTAACAAAAATAAGACCTCGAATTTATTAAAATAAAAAAAAATAAGACCTCGAATGTCAAGATGCAAAAGATCAAACTTAACATATGCATGAGACATTAATAATTATACTCTCTCCGTCCTAATTTATAAGAAAAAATATAATTTCACATTTTTTAAGAAAGCTAAAACATTGTAATTTGAGGTATAATTTTTTGTGATATTCTTGAAATAAGTTTCATGGAAAGATGTAAAAACAATTATCATTGGTTAATTTTTATTGAGAAAATAAAAATGAAAACAAATTGAATGCAAATTACATTTAATTTTACTTTGGAAAGATGATATTTTTTTTTAAAAACATAATAATAGAATAAAAGTTGGTCTTTTTTGCTTATATTTTGGAACAAAAAAATGAAATTTTTTTGCTTATAATTTGAGACGGAGGGAGTATTAACTTCAAAAGGACATATAATATTACCATAAAAATAAAAATCTTATTTTGACCTTAAAAAAATATTGTTTTTTGACATAACATTTTTCTATCAATTACATTTACTTAATTCTTGTTACCATTTTATCGTTTATTAATTATTACCAATGAAAGCTCAAAGACGGACACGTATGCTCGTCTTGACGTTGGTATTAAATACAGAAAATAAAGAACTTCTAAAAGGTAATTAATATTGTAATTCATATCAAATTAATAAATTATACAATGATTTTACAAATGAATAAACCAATATCAGTGCAAAATCCATTTTAGATAAAATAATATTACAAAATTATATTGTACCAAAAAAAAAAACTACAAAATTATAAGCTGACAATGTTCTTTTACTTCATCTTTAAGCATCTCATGAATAAGAAATCGTTCAAACCAACAACTATCACAGCCCTCGGTCCATCTTCCAGCACCTATATAGAATTTATCACGAGAACCGAAAGTAATTTGCTTAAGTGAATTCACATTCCTTAACATGTGACTAGCTAACTCAATTACATTTATGGTGCAAACACAACCCCGTAACTCAACATATTTCAAATCATTATGAAAAAACCCTCCATACTCTCTTCTTTGCCTCTTAAAGCCAACCATATGTGAATTTCTTATCTGAAAATTCAAAAGTAAAGATCACAATATTTCAGACATGTATGAAAATTTTAAAATTCCATTAGACATATAACACTAAGGAAAGGCTTATTCATTATTTTAGTTTGAAATAACAGGTTGATTATTATGATTGAGACTACGTTTGACAATACAAATTGCAAGCATATAACAATTAACTTATACCATACAAACACATAGGACTAGAATAAAGTTGTTTGATAGTAGTTCTCCTCTCATGAACTTGGAGACTTTTTTCAAATGTTACTTCAAGTAGCATTTGAACTTATAACTTATATTTCAAATAGTGTTTGAGATTATGACATACTTTTCCACTCATTTTACCCTCATTATCAAATAATTCATTCACTCATATAATCAAACACATCAAATTCAATCTGCTAACTTATCTGTTGTTTGTTACTTTTTTGTTGAACAAAGACTAAACCATAAAATATTAGGTTTGATTTATTTCAAGAGCATCTAGGTTGAAACTTGAAACTAATCATTCATATTTCAACAAGTTGTAATATCTTTAGACCGATATTACACGTTACGACTTAAACAATTCACTTTACGACTCTAAAAGTGAAAGTATGTCTGCAAAATGAACTGCACAAAACTTACCAATTAAGTTAAATTATAGATTCCTATTTGTATAATACATAGTTTTTTACAATTTGTTGTGAAAATTGATTTAAGTAAAAGAAAAAATACAAAAGTTATTTATTAAGCATATTATATGATCAATCAAGATCATTATGAATTATCTAAATGTGAGTTTATCTGAAAAATTGTCAATTTATTTTCTAATAGTAAATAAATTAAGTTTTAATTTGTAATTTTCTTGATCTATGTAGACAAACATATTGCAAATATTAAAATCAGGAAAGTAAAACTTATACTTCAAGTGAAATTCCATAAGATTGATTTAATATATAACTATTTAGAAACTATTATTTAAAATAAAAATAAAGAGTTGAATAACTCACCGTCAAAAAAAGTTTTTGGAGATGTTGAGAAGCCATTGCAATATCTAAAATCCAAAAATAGTCCATATAAGGATCATATGCTCCCTCGATAAAGAGCTCCAATTTTCTCAGATTTTGAAATCGAACCAATATCGTTGATAGTTCTGTTATCTGTTTATACTAGGAATAATTAAAGTGGATTAAGAGCAGTTAGTAAGTCAATTAATTAATAGAAACTTAGGCAATCAATAGTGACAGATTGTGGCACAAGTTTCTATTAGAATATTGAACAATCCTAAGTGTGTCGCAGATTAAGGGTACGACCAGAGCTGTAGAGATCACTTTCGGTCTTTTATACAAAATAGACTGAACGATATTTATAATGAAAAATAAATAATATCAAATATAAAAACTTTATCTTAAATATAAACAATTATATTAACACCTAAACGCGTTTCATATTTTCTCGC
>Ga0315913_1002586_pt1 | contig 21377 bp, 14 predicted proteins | sample MpolsnodulesMG_FD_207736 | JGI IMG/M metagenome (GOLD analysis project Ga0315913, IMG submission 207736) | Medicago polymorpha root nodule microbial communities from Los Angeles, California, United States - small nodules | ecosystem: Host-associated > Plants > Roots > Nodule | place: USA... | reverse complement strand
TATATATATATATATATATATAGCTTGTATGTTTAATTTCACTATAGAAACTTCCAAGTGAATCCGTGACAATGTGACATGATTAGGTACCTTAAAATTAAAATAACATAGGAGTGTTTTCATTGAATAAGTATACAATGAATTTTACATAAACATTATAATTTCATGCTCAAAAGGCGTGATTAGAAGATAAAATATTCCTCCACAAGTCTTAACTTCATTTAGACAAGTTAACAATAAGGACTGAAATTGGTGAAGAAAAATAAGTATAGGGCAAAAATTTGAATTAAATTTTTGAATAAACTAAAAATAGAAGCTCGTTTATTTAAATGGAAAACATGGTTAACTCAAAAATAAATCAAACGGTGAAGAAAATGATAAAAGCCAGGAAATAAAGTACTATGATTTGTGTAAATAAAAAATAAAAATATTACATATGTGCTATCTAATTTGTGCAAACCACGTCCGTCTTCAACACATTCAAAAAATTTAGACATTGGTGACCGTTCAATCAAGATCAGACAGTTCAAATTTAACTTCAGTATTTTAAATTATAAAATCAAAATCAACTTTTTTTAGATCTTTCAATCTTGATTAAACGGTTAGCGATGTTCCAAATGTGTGAATAAATAATCCCCATACAACTCTTAATTGTCAAAACTCATTGTTGGCTAGCCGGCTGTGACCTTAAATATCATCAAACTTTTTCTTGTTACTCCTTTCTACATACTCATTGGTTTTATCAATCCATATTTGTTGAAGTATAAATTTCTTGAAGTATATAATTTCATTAACTTGTTAGAGAGTTGAAGTAAATCATATCACTTGGTTTAGCTTCCAATAACCCTTAAATGGAGATTAATATAATGAGAAACCTCTATGATGCATCAATAAAAGGATGTGTGAGTAGCTTAAAAGCACTTATCCAAAAAGACCCTCTAATTCTAAGTAGAGTTTCACTCTATGCATTCTCTGAAACCCCGTTACACATAGCTTCTTTACTTGGGCATTTAGAATTATGTCAAATTCTTCTTGACATAAATCCCAACTTAGCAGCTGAAGTGAACTCAGAAGGACATTGCCCTCTTCATCTAGCTTCTGCAAAGGGGCACATTGAAATAGTGAAAGCTTTGTTGTTGACAGATCCAGTAACTTACTTGATTCGTGACAAAGATGACAAACTTCCTCTCCATTTTGCTGTAATGAGAGGACGCGTAGGAACCATTAAGGAGTTGATAAGTGCAATGCCGGAAACAGAAATTATTCGGGTGATGGCTGAGATTGATGATCATGGTTCCATTTTGCACTTGTGTGTTTTCTATAATCATCTAGAGGCATTGAAAATCCTAGTTGAATCAATGAGAGGAGACATTGATCAATTTTTGTCTTCTAAAGACAAAGAGGGTAACAATATTTTGGATTTAGCTGTCAAACGAGGACAAATTAAGGTAATGTTTCTTCAACAACAGATAAATTTAGGATTTGTTTACTTTCTAAAAATATTTTCAATTTACATTTTAAAAATCTGAATTCATTTTTAACTGCTAACAATAAGATGAAAGTCTATTGTGACAGACAGAAGGTGAAAGACTTTTTAAGTAGAATACATTTTTTTTAAATAATGAAAACAATGTTTTCACATTTTCAAAAATTATAAAAGAAAACTGCAAGGAAAATACTGAATCTTGTTTTGTGCCCTTGAAATCTTTTCATATGAATAATTGGATTAAACATTAGTAACAACTTTTATATAACTTTGCAGATCATTAAGTACTTGCTCTCACTATCTGAAATGAGTGAGACAATAAATACCTCCAAAACAGAAGCTTCAAGAGCTTTATATATGTTGGAGCATAGTCCAAGAGATTTTACTAGCCATACAATTCAACACATTTTGACTGAACAAAGAGATCAAACATCTACAAATATAGTTATTGCACAACAAGATCATGTAAACTCACCAAGCAATGATCCTCAACAGTTACTGGAACAACAGTCACAAATCAATGGTCATGAACAGTCACAAACTCCATCACCAAACAATGATCCTCCACAAAATCAACAGCCATCACAAAACATTGATCCTCCACAACCACCACAATCATCACCAATAAGTGGTCCTCAAGTACAACTAGTACAATCACCAATTAGTCATCCTCTACAACTAACAAATCCTTCACCACCCAATAGTCCTTCACAACCACCATCTCACAATCCCTCACCAACCAATGAGCCTCAACATCCGCAATCACCATCACCGCACAATGATCCTACACAAGAAATTACACATTCATCACCAAGCCTCGATCCTCTACAACCACCACCGCCATTCTCACCAAGTGACGACCCTTCACCAACACCAAGCATAGCTAATGAACGCAATAGATGGGACAGGGTTGAGAGTTTCTGCAACAAATACCTAATAAACCAAGGTTATTGGATAGATAAAAAGACAAGAGAACAATTAATGGTAGCAGCAACTGTGATTGCAACAATGACTTTTCAGTCAGTAATTAGTCCACCGGGCGGTGTTTGGGAAGAAGATACAACAAAAGGCGGTTACGCTTGTCCTGATTATGGTTTTTGTGAAGCAGGAACTGCAGTTGTAGGATATGTTTGGTCACCAGATTATCTTAAGTTCATTTTCTTCAACTCTGCCTCTTTCTTTGCATCACTATGTGTGCTTTTGGTTCTCGTAAGTGGATTTCCTCTTCATAATAAGTTTATAGTGTGGGTTTTGGCGGTTTTGATGATAGTTGCAATCACATGTATGTTGCTTACATACATGTGGGCGTTGGGATTAGTTAGTCCTAATCACATTTTTTATAGAATTCGTGATTTAGGTTATATCTTGGTTGGAATTTGGTCTTTCTTACTTTTTGTTGTTTGTTTGATTCAAATAGCTAGAATTGTGTTCTGGATTAGGTCTGGGCGCAGGTCCTTGTCCAGGTCCTCTTCCTCCACAAATGTTGTTGCGCTTTGAATTATTTCTTCATATAATCGAATTTATCAAAAAAATATTTTAAGTAGTTGCATAGCTATTATTGGAGTTTTACTGAAACAGGATTCAAATCTCACAAAATTCGTCTAATGACACTCTCAACTTAAGCATATTGTATTCACACATGAAATTATAAACAAATTAATTAGGTTTAATCAAAAGAACGAAAACAAGAATTGGATCCAAAAATCAACCACCGAAACCGTAGAGAGTCCTTCCCTGCCTCTTAAGAGCATAAACAACATCCATGGCGGTAACAGTCTTCCTCCTAGCGTGCTCAGTGTAAGTAACAGCATCACGAATCACGTTTTCCAAGAAGATCTTGAGAACACCGCGAGTCTCTTCATAGATGAGACCGCTGATTCTCTTAACACCACCACGCCTTGCAAGACGACGAATCGCAGGCTTTGTTATGCCTTGAATGTTATCGCGAAGAACCTTCCTGTGCCTCTTTGCTCCTCCCTTTCCCAAACCTTTTCCACCTTTACCACGACCTGACATTTTTCTTGCAGTGAAGTGTAAAAGAGAAGGGTCAAAAAAATGTTTTGAAATACAAATATCATTTCTAAAAAGGAAAAAGTTGATTATTTTTGGTAACAAATAAAAAATTAATTTTTTTTTCCAGTAAACTTATCTCAATTGATATGAACAATGCATTGTCATATGTAGCCGTAGAGATTTAAACCTTAAATTCTTCACTTATTTATTTTAAGAGTGAATTTCTAACTATTGAAATAATCAATAATAAATAAATAATTGATTCTTTTAACTCTTAATAGTAGAGAGAATTGATGTAGTATCAAAAAATAAGTATTTTTGTTATCGTCTCCATATTCTAAGTCATTCAACAATCGATGTTGTTCTGAGCTAATGTTTCACAATATTTTGTTTCATAAACTATAAAACTACGAAATTATAAAAGGTTTGAGAGTTAACAGTAAAATGATTATGCTGGGATTAAACTTCATCAACCTACTTATATGTATTCTTTGATTAGTGTTGCGGATTCTAATTATCAATTGATATTATCACATATTGCTCGGCAAAATCATTCGTGTCCAAATGATGTCGTGACTTCTATTGGGTCGTTCAATCGTCGATTTCTCAAACTATTAAACAATCCAATAGTCGATTGTATCGTTGTATAGCTGATTTCCCAAGCTATTAAACGATACAAAAGCTTTGGGTTCCAATATTCAAAGTAATTATCAAAACCTAAATTCCATGTCTAGAACAAAAGCTTTGATAGAAGATTATTCTAACCTAGATTCAAAAGGTATTTTTCAATACAAATCAAATCCATAAGATTAAAAGCATGGAAAACAAGAATAACCTCAACATCGTGAGATAATTAAAATCAAACAACATCATAATCAAAGAGAATACATACTAGTAGAGTTGATTACATTTAATCCCAACAAAATAGTCTAGCTACTCATTGTCATGGTAACCTTACAAGGAGAAAAGAAGAGATGGAATGGAATCAAGCCATGATGTCTCGATGATCTTGTGAATCCCTTCAATCCTTGTGCTCCTTGCTCCTTAAGGGTCTCTCTGTGTTTTCCCCTGTTTTTCTCTCCCTAAAATGACCTAAGATCTGATAATAATGTTTCTGAAATGAGAAGAAATGCTTTTATACTTTTGCAGAATTTTGCTTTCTTGTCATGCAGGATTTTTGTCACTATGGCGACATCAGCTTTCTTGGCCAGTGGGTTTCTGCGACGTCATCGTCCACTTACCTCAAACCTCCTTATCTTGCCAGGCAGGACATTTATCGCCATGGCAATATTTCTCGCTATGGCGATATTTCTCGCTATGGCGACATATGATCTTGGAAAACATGGGTTCTGGAACTTCATTCCCGCCACGACGACATTTTGTTGCTGACGCGACATCTTGCCAGGCAAGATTTTAGCGACAGGTTTTGGTCAAACAGGTCAGAGGACCTGTAATTCTTGCCAGGCAGGAAATGTTGTGCCTGGCGAGGCATGACAGTTGCAGACCAAAATTTGCAGGTTGCTTCTCCTTTTGTTTTTCTTTCATTGGTTCATGTCTTGATCACTCTTTTCCTACACAATTGGGTTAAGTAAGACACAAGGAGTATAAAACTGTATTTTCTCATTATTTCTTGGTATTTCCTTGGATAACTTGTAAAACAAGTAACCAAAAGTGCTTAATATGAATCATGAAATTAACATTTTCTAGCACTTATCAATAGTATAGCATTAACAATGTTCATTTTGGATATAGTATGACATTGATGGTGCTCTTTTTGAGATATATTGTGTATGTAATTGACTAATCATCACTCTCTTAATCGACAATATTATTTATATTTATGTTGATATGCTACGAGTCTATGACTGGTTTCTTTTGTTTGTTAATATATTTGCATATTAAAAAAATGGTTATAATTATATTGTACATTTAATTATATAATTTTTTTTATTAACGTATCGCAGCCGTATCGTATCTTGATTTTTAAATTTTCCCGTATCGGCATAACGATGCAGTATCGTATCCGTATCGTATCTCGTATTTGGGCTTCACATGTTCGGGGTGGGCACCTATATACCCGTTACCCGTCCCATACCCGTGTTTTGAAATTGGAAAAAACCCAAACTCATACCCAAACTCAGTCAAAGCGGAGAAAATCCGTCAAATTGGGTTTGGTTCGGGTGGGTAACCATGGGTAGGGGTTTTGTTTCCATGCCTAATACTAAGACAAAGAAGAAAAGTTTATAATAAACTATTAACATGCAATTATAACAATAATGGATCTGTGGCGCAATGGTAGCGCGTCTGACTCCAGATCAGAAGGTTGCGTGTTCGATTCACGTCAGGTTCATGTTTTTTGCCTTTTTATTATATCTTTGAAAAAATAATTAAAACTAAATACTTAAACCCCAAATAATCAATCTCCCTGGACCCTGATTAATTTCCTCTCTGATTTATTTATTTTTCTTCCTTTCTTCATTAGCAGCATTTTGGAGTGCGGCATTTTAACGCGCGGTGAAATTGAAGAGTACTCGTCGCACTTGAACTATTGAAAAGACGGTGTTATCAGCTACACTCACACTCTTCTTCTGCAACTCCATTCCATTCAATTCACTTCTTCGTGCTAATAGCAGCCATGAGTGCGGTGAAGATCGAAGAACTCGAAGGAGATATAATCCCAACCACCGATCACTTCTTCGTCAAAATCGGTGAACCCGTTCCTCTTAACTCCAACGACTCCAATTTCGATCTCCAAACTCCACCTTCTCAACCTCTTTCACTCTCCCAACGCTTTCGTCTCACTTTCGTTGCTCATTCTCAAGGTAACGCAAACTAGCTTTTTATTTTAAGTTAGGAATTATCGCATTTAAGCTATTTTATGTTTGGTTTTAGGGTTTTATGTTGTGAAGACGAAGGATTTAATTGATTCCGGTAATCGAAGTGGTTCTTCAGTTGAAGAGCTGTGTCTTGTTGATGTTGCTATTGGTAGGGTTCGGATTTTGGCGATTTCCAGTGATAATTTGACGCTTGCTGCTTGTGTTGCCGGTGATATACGGTTTTACGATGTTCAAAGCTTTCTCAATAAGGTTAGGTTTGATGAATGAACAATGTCTTTTAGTTTTCTTAGACATAAGAATAGACGAGATAAGATTAGAAATGACTACGTTAGAGAGCGAGAGAGTTGGGCAGCACCTATAGTAGAAAAAAATGGTGGAAAATGGGATTAGAAGCGAGAGGAGAAATTGGAGAAGCTAGGAGCAAAGAATTAGAGGAAGGGATTGAAGCTTGGAGTAGCATTAGCATTGGAACTTAGAGGTGGGTTCCCATTCCCTCATCCTCATGCATGGATATAGATTAATCAAATTGGGGTTATGGGATTTAAGATTTAATTATGCAATATGATTACCATGATGCATGCTTAGTGAATTTAAGCAATTAATTATGTTGCATATAAAAACTGATTAATTACGTGAGAAGAAAAATAACTAATAACTCACTACATATTAATGTCACATGGAAAACAAATAACTAATAACTATAAGGAGATTAGATCAGATGGAAGATAGTAAGATCACTAGAGGTAGAGGAAGACCTAGAAAAACTACAACAGAAACCATTAAGAAAGATCTAGAGATGTTGGATCAAAATATGGTTATGATAGAACATTATGGCATAATTTAATTCATGTAGCCAACCCCACTTAGTGGGATAGTGCTTGGTTGTTGCTGCTGTTGTTGTATTGTATGCATGATATCTATATTGAAATAGAACTAAAGCAAATTCAAATTCATCCAAATATGCTACAAATATGTTTTTAGGAACTGAAGCAAATCTTTTTCCGGTTCGCTGAATGGTTTTGGCAAGGACACATGACATTAATATTTTTGCTGTATTATCATTTCCCAGGAAGTGAAACAATCATTTTCCTGTTCACTCGATAATTCAACCTTTGTCAAGGACATGCGATGGACAACAGCATCAGAAAATTCTTATGCTGTTCTTTCAAATACTGGGCAACTATATCACGGCAGAGCTGGTTTTCCTCTTAAACATGTGATGGACAGTGTAGAAGCTGGTATGCTTTATTCTTTTGTTTTCTACTCACTAGTTAAATATGTTCATCCTCATTATCAAATGTAGCATGTTTTATGTTTATTAATTAGAACGGCCAAAGGGTACCAATTAACAAATGTTAAAATTTGAATTATGATTCAGTACATTGTACGAGTGGTGCGTGTTATTATTTTAATTATTATCATTTATTTTTTTCATGCCGTGGTTGGGAGGTACTTATGATATTGTCTATACATTGTCAAGATGCTTCTCTCTATCTTCCTCCCTTCAATTCTCAGTCACCTCATATCTGAACCGGGTAGGGGCATTGGGTGTTTCCTGTGTATTGGAATATTCAAATCATATTTCTGGTTCAATGTATTTTGGCATTCTCAGTTACTTGTTTTAATTTGTTTCTTTGTGAAGTTGATTGGTGCATAAAAGGGACATCAGTTGCTGTGGCAAGGAAAAATGTTCTGAGCATTTTATCCACTAATTTTGAAGAAAAGGTTTCAATTTCACTACCCTTCAGATCCTGGATTGGTGATTCTGAGGAAAATGTCAGTGTAAAAGGTTTGTATTTTTTCCCTTCATTTTTTCTATTTAGTTTGTGTGTGGGTGTACATACAAATTATATTACAGTTCCACTTGTAAGTTATTCCTATTCAAATATTTGCTTAATGCTCTTTTGGGCTAACGGTTCAATTAAAAGGATAGTTTGTCAAAGCTATGAAAATGAAAGTGGAGTCGATGAAATAAGTAACATCTCTCCTGTCTGAATCTTTTGTAACCTTGGAAACAAAATTTAGTGTCACTACTTGCAACCAAGATGAAATAGAATCTAGTAATGAAGCTCAGTGATGTGCGAGAAAGAAAGGAAAAGTGTAAGAAAGTAAGAGAAAAAAGCTCAGGGAGGGTGATTTGCTAAAAGTTCTTTTGGGTCCAAGATTCAATAACAAGGATGGTTTGGCAAAAGCTATAAAATGAATAGTCTTAATTATTAAATGAATAGTATTTATTAGTATTATTTATATGATCAGTATTTATTTGATTATTTAATAAATATAAATAGATTAGCGGTCATCCCACACCTCGCTATCCACCAATCCTAGTTCTTGTGTGCTCCTCTCTGCTATCTGGTACTGATAAGTGATAACATAGTTTAGAATGAACACATAAAATTGTTTATATGTCGTGCATTACATCTAATCTAAGTCTTTCTTAAAAAATTGTACCAGTTGATTCTATCAAGTGTGTTCGACCTGATGCCATTATAATTGGATGCTTTCAATTTACTGAAGATGGCCAAGAGGAAAATTATCTTATCCAAGTTATTAGCAGCAAGCATGGTGAAATTTCTGATGTAAGTGCAAAACCTCTGCAGGTGCTTAGTTAATAACGAATATTCTACCCATATCTACACCTCACCATCTAATGAGATCTTAGAAGGCCAAAATAACAGTTGGTGAAGCAAACATTAGTTCTAAATATTGATGTTGTATGTCCTATGTAACACAGCTCTCTCTCTCTCTCTCTCTCACACACACACACACACACACACTATATTGATGCTACCCCATTTACTATATTACATTTGTACTAATGTACATAATTTCTTACTGTTGTGTTTATAGAATGCATGAATTAAAATGCCGGGCAGCCAGAGAAAATTGCAGTTATTTATTCTCATGTAGCATTAAACTCTCAATTTGTATTTTCTCTTGCAGGATTGTTCTGAATTAGTTGTCCAATCATTCTATGATAATTACCCAGCAATGGTTGATGATATTGTGTCCCCTGGAAGTGGCCCCTACCTTTTATTGGCTTATTTAGAACAATGGTAAATATTTCCCATTTAAGTTTGTGAAGTTCTAATCTTGTCTCTTTATTCTCTGTTTCTTGCCCTATTTTTTGTCTTAACAAGTTGAAAGTTGACATGCCATTACATCTTCCCTGTTTTAAGGTTTTTATATTGTGAAGTTGGTTATTACAATTCTTTTTTTTTTGAGGGAGTTATATTTTTATTTTTAAGCATGCATGTAATCTGATATATGTTATATCTGGTTCCTTACACTACGGATTTCTCCAACTATATGAACAGAACCTGCTTTAGGCTAAAAAGTTTAAAGCCAATATTAAATCTGTTTATAAGTCCAGAATCAATGATTCGTGAATAATAATGTCATATTAGTTATTTTCCGTTTCTTTCTTTTAATTTTCTTTGCGAGATCTAACATTATGGACCTTGTCAGTTTGTCACCTGATCATTGTTTAAGACTTTAAGCATGTTTATATATAGTGAAAAAATTGGTTTTTACTTATTTTAACTATTTGCATGTTTTGAACATGTCTACCAGTTATCAACGTCATTTTTTATCTTCCATCTATTTTGTTGAATTTATTTCTCCATGAAACAAAACTTAGAAGACAAGTTAATGGCTAACTTGTTTTCAATACTACAGCCAACTTGTGATCAATGCCAACATGAAGAATACAGATAATCACATTAGCTTGCTTGGTTGGGCACAGGATGATGATAAGAGTGAAGCTGTAGTTGTTGATAGACTTGAAATTGACCGATCCAAGTGGATTCCGAAAATTGAGCTTCAAGGTACTTCAAAATTGATAATAATACTTGTTGCATGTTTGGCAAGAAACCTGTTATGTTCTTCGGATGAAGGCTGCCGTCACATTTTTGAAGTCGATTTTTGTATGAGTTTTTTTTATTTTATAAAATAATAAATTTAATGGCTAAAATCTTCTCCTCTTTTGTCTGGGAAAACCCATTTCAAAATATCACGTGTTTTGGATCCAACTCCTCTAAAGTAAACAACTCACTTTCGAGAATAATAAAGTGAGTAAATATCAACTGTTGATGAACAAATTGTTGATATTATGTACAATTGTATAGTAAATCTTTGGTGGTTAAAATATCAACTATCAATTTACTAGTGGTCTTGGTTTTAGATTCTTCAATTGCTACTTAGAACTGAAGTTGAAACTTCTCTGTCTCTCCCTTTCTCCTCCTTTTAATTCACGGCGTGCCTGCATTGCATGTTTATAGAACCTAATACTTATTAACTCTTTCCTGACCTAACACACCAGCATCATAAACTTTTTCCTGACTTATATCTTGGATTGACTTTATTATTTTTCATAACTTTGCTTGCATGCTTCTTTTTCAGAAAATGAAGATGATAATCTTCTCTTGGGGCTATGTATTGACAAAGTTTCAATATATCAAAAAGTTAGAGTTCAAATTGCTGCAGAGGAGGAAGAAACTGAACTCTCACCTTATTGTGTTCTTATGTGTCTCACGCTTGATGGAAAACTTGTTTTGTTCCATGTTGCCAGGTAAGTTTTTAAAATTTTTGCTATTATTCTTCCATTTCATGAACAATATATGATTGATTGTGTTGGATAAAAATAGAAATGAAAGATGCATTTTGGCAACAAAATTGGTCTGAGATTACAGGCAACGTTTAAGGTGCACCATCTAAAACATGATGTATCAATGCACCACTTTTTGAATTTTAAATTCATAAAGGGTCCTGTTTAACAAGTGTAAAATTGTTCATATCTATTCTTTCTTCCTCACCTCCTCCCCTGCCCCTCTGTGCCCTCATGGCCCACCGCCATATCCAGGTCAAGCCAATAGCCTCCCCACATAACCTCCGAGTGACATAGCTCTATGAAAAAGGAAAGTGTCTAAACATCATTTACCATTGTTAGCATGTAAAAAATGGTGGAATGTGTAAAACCCAATACACTCAAAATGCTATGATACCCTTTAGAAATCAGAATTCTGAAGAGAAAAAATAGATTTTGGATCAAAGCCTCCAACAAGCATTAGTCAAGAAGATATTCAAAACTTGAACATGATGAGTGATATAAAAATTACTAAAAATAGTTCCAAGGAAAATTTGTACTGATTACATTTGAAACCTTTACATCTTTCAACTTGGATCTGCTACAAATTAACAAAAGGGAACAAAGTTTCTTGAGAACATACAGTCAGAAAGGGAAGAAATTTTAAAAATGGCATGAAAGAAAAGAAAATCAAAGATGAGATTACGGTCTTGTAAACCAAGGCAATGACGATGATATGAGATTTTTAAAAATCCACATAATAAAAGAGTAGAAAGAAGAAGTGATGAATTTCCAAACCCACACCCACATTCACACCCGTTTTTACAACCGCTACACTGCAACCTGGATGGTTAATTAAGCACAGCGTGGTTTACATAGGAGGTGTGGTTCCATGCTTCGGCAGTGATTTTCATATGTGGACGGGAGCAAATTTTGCTCCCATATAATCACAGTTCATTCATGACGTTGTGATGTTAGATGAAAGACACGGAGATACGGGATTGGGGAAAAACAATATACACGGAATTCAATTTTTGTCCATGGTGTACAGGTGAAGGGACAAAGTAGTCCACTCTATATTCTACCAATATTTAATCTTCTCTATGCACTTCAAAATTTTCATACTTTGAAGGTTGAGTAGTTTTTGTCTTTAGTCTTGCAGGAAGTAAAGTTTCTCCCGAGGTTGATTATGCTGAGCATGATGAGAAAGATGCTTCTGTAAAGCTACCTGTGGACGAAAGCTCCACCTTCTCTCATGGATTGCAGAAAAAGGAACAGGAATTGGATCAGGTATTTTTTGGGTTGTCAGTTTTTGGATATTAAAAGGGAAAGAGTTAATCCACTGAATACTGATTGTTCGCGCCTTCTGCCAATGACTGTTCTTAAAAAATTTGTTAAAAAATTATGTACAGGATGTTGAGGTTAGTGAGGAGAATCTGAAGCCCAAGCATTTTGCTGAAGATTACACTAAGTACCCTGAAGTGGGATCAGCAACAAATGTACAGTCTGTGAAGTCTAATGTGCTGCAAATGGTTCCAGGTGCAGATGTGAAGCAAGTTAATGGTAGTCAAAAGACTGCAGTACTTGGAACAAGTATTAGTTCTTTTACAGTAAACTTTAATTCTGCTGCTCCTGGTTTGTCAAGTAATAAATATTTTCAAGATAATACCGAGAGGACTAAGGAGCTCCCAAATACAAATAGTTCACGAGACTCACAGAGAGCTTCTTATCAATTGCCTGGTGAAACATTTTCATTCCCAAAATCATCTAACGTAACTTCAGTTTCCGGTTTAAGCTATGTTGATGGCAGTGGTTATCAAAATAAAAACTATACTTTGGGCGCTACAAATGCTAATGCTGCAAACGTGCCTGGTAGCATTCGTGGAAAGCCTCTTTTTGTAAAAGATGCCAATGTTGAATCTCCTGTCCTCTATTCTGCTGCAACTATTCCCGGTAGCCTTGGTGGAAAGCCCTTTCTCGTAAAGGATGTGAATGTTGGATCTTCTGGCATCTCTAGGCCAGTTCAGAGTGGTGGACAACTAACTTCCATAGGAGCAGAAAGTTCACATTTGTCATCACCCGGAAATTCTACAACTGGAAAATCATCTATACGAAAGTTTCATCCTTCTAATGAGCAGCATGTAAATTCATCCAAGCCTGGGATATCAAGTTCTGATTTGTCAAAGCAGTTTGGAAATGTATTATTTCTGAAAATCTTTCTTAGTTTTTGCATAATTGATGGTAGATTTTTTTCCCACAGTGGGCACTACTGATGAAGATGTGCGTGTGCATGTATAAATATGGAAAAGTTACACATGTGGTCCCTAAACTTTATTTCAGATAACAATTTGGTCCTGTATCTTTTTTTTCATTGCAATTTTGTCCTTTTGGTCCATTTGCATTTGTATTTTCAAGCTTCAAATCAAAGATTCATATGCAATTATAGGTGAAAGACCATAGATTTGAAGATTGAGAGGCTATAAGAAAATTTGAAGCTTGAAAATATGTAAATGAACCAAAAGGGCAAAAATGCAATGAAAAAAATATAAAAGGACCAAATCGTTATCTGAAATTAAGTTAAAGGACCACAGATGTAATTTTGCCTATATTAATTTATCATCTATCTCCTCTCCTCTCTTCTCCTATAAGTAGGAGCCCTCATCACCCTGTTCTGTATTTTTCTTCTCTGCTATTAAATTCTTATTAGTTATTAAATAGATTATGTATTATTAATTTTAGCCCTTTTACATGTTCTTACTGTGTTATCATTTTTGCCTCTGCCCTAGATTAATGAGATGACCAAAGAACTGGATCTGCTTTTGAAGTCAATAGAAGAGCCTGGAGGCTTTAGAGATGCTTGCACCAGGTCACTACAAAGTTCAATTGAGGAAGTGGAGCAAAGCATGGACACACTATCTAAACAATGCAAAATACGGATGGTGATGTTTCTTTTGTTGCTTGACACTGTCATTTCATTGACTTGTTAAAACTTTGGATTATTTGTTTCACTTTCTTTTAAGATTATTTGTAATAGTAGTTGTTATGATTCCAATCTACATACATATCAAATGCATACAAGAAGTGCATGGCCTATTCTCCCAACTGCTTCTGCCATTGCTTCTTTTTCCCCTCATCTTTCGCACTACTCTGCGCTTTCTCTTTCAATGTGCATAATCTGCAATCTAGTTGGTGCAGGCACGTGTTGGGCTTGTGTATCTTTCCGAAGTTCAATAGTAAGTAATGTCAGTTAAAAACAAATATTAGGGTTATTTTAAGTGCCTTATCCCACTTAGTGGGGTCGGTAATTACTATATTTATTTATTCTCTTCTAATTAATATGTTTAAGTCTTTTTAACTGACAGAACCATTGGGCCCATCTTTATTTATCCTTCTCTATCTCCCGTGATCAAGGGCATGTTACTAACAATACTTTTCACTCTATCCCCTATTAGAAAAATGTGGCAAAACATCTCATGGGCATCTCATTGTCTAAAATCTCCAAGTCCATCAGTGTTCAATTGACAAGCAATAGCAACCTGGACCACTATGCAAGTAGTGGCATGTTCAAAGCCCATACCCATGAAAACCAACAAAAACTGCAAGTTGAGCTGAAATAGTCAAAACCCCAATCTCCTCCCTTTGACCTTGTCGTATATATGTTTGGCTAGAGTATACTTGAAGTTTCATATTATATTATTGATTATAGTTTACAACCGATTGATGTTTCTAGTTCTGCATTTGTGTGTTAAATGCCTATTTTATTTAAATGTCATTTACTTTTTTTTTGCTGTTGCTGTTCTCATGGATTTTTTATTAAAATGATTATATGAATTCAAATTTTGCCTGCTTCACTTTGCAGTGCCAAGTGGATCAACATCTTGAGGAGGTTCATTATCTTCTTAACAAGACAGTACAAGGTAGTATTCTTTTATAGGCAAGTTTATATATATGTGTGTGTGTGTGTGCCCAAACTTCGATTTAGCCTTGCACAATTTATTCATTACACAAAATAAAAACTCAATTTTTATATATCGAAGACAACATTTTCTATCATGAGTCCCCGATATGCTAGTTTTAATTACGTAAAATCTTTTCTTTTTCTGGTCAAATTAACTAATCAGTTTTTCCTGGTTTGACCTTAATGTTACCTGGTTGAATATCAGTCGTGGCAAGAAAAGTATACTTGGAAGATATATATAAGCAAGCTTGTGATAGCCGATATTGGGACCTATGGAATAGACAAAAGTTGAATTCAGAACTTGAGCTAAAGCGACAGCATATACTGAGTCTGAATCAGGTATGTGGGTTAATTTGCCAACAAAATATTTTCTGTTGCCTGGGAATTAACAAGTTGTCTCAATCATTATTTCAGGATTTAACTTATCAGTTAGTTGAATTGGAGAGGCATTTCAATGCCCTTGAACTGAACAAGTTCAGTCAATATGGTGGCCATCACATTGGTCGTGGAGCTTCTCAAAACAGATATGGACCTTCAAGGTATGGTTAACTTGTGGTGGCTTTTGCACTTCGTATAATCTAATGCTCAGTCCGCTTAATGCAGTTCTTGTAATTTGAATTGTAGAGATGTTGGTTTTATCTAGGCCAATTGGCCTGTTTGCCTTAGTATAGATCATTTACATACACTAGTCATTAGGCATAGACATTAGGCTGCCTTTAGGTTTCCTAACCATTTTTTTTTATTTTTTTTATTTTACAATCTCCAAAATAATCTATTATTTTGCCTTAAGATTCAAAGGTAATATTTTGGGTTGTGCTTAAAGCTAGTATGTTGAAAGGCCATTAGTTATTCGTGCTTATGTCTTGTCTAGCTGTGTTCCTCTTGTGAATTTAGAGAGGTTGAATGCTGTTGTAATGTGGTAGAGTATAGAACAGATGTAATGCAACAAGGCTGCTACTACTCTGCTCTATACTTCGAATATTAAATCATTACTCCCTCCGTTTTAAAATGAATGTCGTTTAAGGTTTTTACACACATATTAAGAAATGCATTAATTAAAGAAAGATAGATCTTATTTTACCAAATTATCCTAATCAACTATTGGTTTGTTTTTCATTAAAGAAAATAATACTTTGGACGTAGTGTATATAGTATTAATCGAAGGGTACAATTGAAAAGAAAGTTATTATTGCATTGGAAACTGAAAGTGACATTCATTTTGAAACAATTTTTTTTTGCTAAAACGACACTCATTTTGAAACGGAGGGAGTAATAAATTTCATCTCGGGTTTGGTGGTGGGGTCTCTCTTATTTTGCCAATAATTAATTTGTTGATGGGTGCAAAATACAATGGATCAGATATAGAGATGTGCTGTCTAGATATGCATTAGATTCTAGCTTTTTTCAATTTTTTACTGTTTTACTAAAGTGACTTTAATTTATTTGCAGACACATTCAGTCGTTGCATACTTTTATTACTAAAGTGTCTTTAATTTATTTGCAGACACATTCAGTCGTTGCATACTTTACAGAATGCAATCAGGTCGCAACTTGTAGCTGCAGAGAATCTCTCTGAATGCCTTTCAAAACAAATGGCTACATTGAGTTTAAGGTCCCCATCCGAGGAACAAAAGAATGTGAAGGAGCTCTTTGAAACAATAGGAATTCCTTATGATGCTTCTTTTGGATCTCCAGATACGAAAGCTTTTATGAAGACCCCTTCTAGCAAGAAGCTCTTGTTTTCTGATTTGACTAGTAATAATAAAGATAAATCAAAGAGAATTCAAGCCAGTGCTATGAAGAGTTCTGAACCAGAAACGGCTAGGAGGAGAAGAGATTCACTTGACCAGGTTTGTTACTCTGCCTTTGCTTGTTATACAAATATATGCCACATAATTAAGTAGTAAGACTGGTTTGTGCTGCTCAGTTAGTTGCTTGAGTAAAGAATGTGTTGATATATTTCTACTTTGTTTCTTCTACTGTTGAATGTCACGAGTGAATGGTCTCTCTTATTTACTTGCTGCCATTAGATCAAGATTTCCACTACCACATGGTACTTTTATGTGCATACTTTCTTAGTCAAAATACATCTATCTATCTATCTATCTATGGATTTTAAAGTCGGGATGAAAATTAGTTTACGATTGGCAGTTGAAGATGTGTAAAGAAGAAAAGAGGAATGTTGGGAATAGCCAAATTGTGTTTACAAGAGGAGAAAAGAATCAAACTCGTATTATCCTCAATGACCAATCCGTTTGCTATTCTTGTTGAGTTTTCTAGAATTTGGAATGCTATTATTCTACATGATTCTTTTCTTTGCGTCGGCCATGGACATTTTCTGGCTACTTATCCCATCTCACTGATGAGTCATACCTTGATGAAATTATTCACGGTTGTGATGCACACTAGCTTTAGTTTCAATTTTAAATTTAATTTTTAATTGAAAGCTTCCTAATGTTTTTCTTGGTGGATTTGGAGACGTTTTAATTCATTCTGACTATAATTACTTGCCACAAGATTTCCATGGATGATTATTCTAGGTAGTTTCTTCTTGTTGGTCACAGTACGCTCTTGCCATCTTTTAAAATTGATGCTCGTTCTGGCCAGCTTGCTGAGTTTTTTATTTTAATATTTGGGCTGTAACTTATAATGATAGTGACTTTGAGCATCTTAAATTATTTCGTAGTATTGATTTAGTGTTCCTTATTGAAAACTCTGACTACTAAAACTACTTAAGATGAATGGTAGAGTGAGTGTAATAAATTGAGAGTGTTTGCAGCAAGCCTTCAGAGAGGAAAATTGTGTAATGGTTGGTAAGAGAAAAGGAAACGTGAATAAAGAAAGAAGGGGTGGGAAAAAGTGAAGAGGCGTAGCTGAAGTAAATTGGTGGCCTAAATTAGAGAGGCAGAGTCTGTGTATATACTTGCGTTGTTATCCCTTATTTCTGCAATTTTTCTGTTACAGTATTTGTTTCTGTTTGTAGCATAACTAGAGGATGGGCCTATAGAAATTATCCAAAGTCATTTTTTGGGGAGAAATCTCTAACCTCACCATGTGTGGTTCTGATAGTTATTGTATGTTTAAACAACCCTTGTGCAGAGTTGGACATGTTCTGAACCGCCTAAAACTATCATCAAAAGGATGCTGCTGCAAGACCTTCAGAAACCAAAGTGGAAAGAATCGTCATTTTCAAAAGAAAAAATCAAAACTTCCATGCCAGTGGAATTCACTCCTCGTCAAATGGATGCCAGAATTCCCTCAGGTGTCCTCCCTGCTACTGAAACAAAAGGTAACCTGAAATTAATTGTTAACCTGATTCAAACTTTGGTTTATAATGTCTGACACTCGATTTATTTATTAATAATACACTTGCAGCAAGCTTTCTGGATTCTCGTTTTGCACTTAAATGTGTGTCAGAACACTCAAAGACATTTACCCCGGATGGCAACCTCAAAGCACACACTCAGGTTTCAGATTCCAAGTCTCATGTTTTGCAAAGAAGCAATATCTCTGCAGTTCCCCCACGTCCTGCATTCCACTTGTCACCTGCAGTCATGCATGGTCCTTCCACAGAAACAAGAGATTTGGCTGCTGAAAAGTTGAATATTCAAAAACTTGATTCAAGTTCAAATAGTGAGAGCAAGCCTTCTTCACTCACAGAAATGCCTAAAAAATTCTCATTCTCTACCCGTTCAACCACAGAAACACCTTCATCTCTGTTTAAATCGAGTGAAATGCCCATTACCAACAATAAAGTGACTACGGCTACAAGTTTCACGATGGGAGACAAACTTTCAGGTGCATTTACACCTGAGTCTTGGAAAAAAAACATTCCATCCTCAGAGTCGCACTCATCCTCTATTTCTGCAGCTTCAACCATGGTTGGAAAAGTTACTGAGTTCAATTTTGATAAAAGCTGGCCTGAAAAGAATATTCCAGCCGTTCTCAATAGTGGTTCTCGTGAACCTCCTTTGTCTTCTACTAACAAAACACCATCAGTTTCTTCAGTATCATCATCTGTTTCGTCTATAGCTGTGCCTCCTGCAACAGTGTCCGTGACATTAAGCAATACTGTGACTAGTTCAAACATCAGTATAGATTCTAATCACACGTCAACATCTTCAGCATCAGATTCTCTTCACTTATCTAACCAGGTCCCTAAACAAACATTGTCCCTGTTACCTAACCCTCCGTGCTTGAATTCAACATTGGAGTCCCCCAAATCGGAGATTCAAGCAGCTGCTGTGCCTAATTTAAAGACTAATTCAGATGCTGCTGCAGAAGCGGTCACTCAGCTAAAAGAAACTCTAAATGGTGAATCTGAAATGAAGCTTGGATCTTCAAGAAACTTTAGTCTTACTAATGAACAGCCTGCCAACAAGGCAACAAATTCTGATACCAACACTGTCTCAGTTTCTCAATCAGAACGGCCTTCAGATGCACCTTTGCAACTTTCAACTTCTTTTCTTACTTCTACTAGTGTTTCAAGTGGGAAAAATGAGGGTTTGGATGTTGGAATCTCTCAGGAGGATGAGATGGAGGAAGAAGCTCCCGAGACAAGCAACTCACCGGAACTTAGTTTGGGAAGCCTTGGTGGGTTCGGGCTTGGCTCAATCCCTAACCCATCAGTTCCTAAATCAAATCCATTTGGGGGTTCTTTTAGTAATGTAGCAACAAGTTTATCAAGCTCTACAAATGCATTATCAGTTCCTAATGGAGCGTTGTTTCGACCACCATCTTTTACATTCCCAAGCACCCCATCACCTGCACCAACTCAGTCAACAAATTCAGGTGCATTTTCTGGTGGCTTCAGTGTTGGAGCAGCTGTTCCTCCACAAGCTCCAAACGCATTTGGGCAACCGGCACAAGTTGGATCAGGGCAGCAGGTTCTTGGATCAGTTCTTGGTACTTTTGGACAATCAAGGCAACTTGGCAGTGCTCTACCGGGAACTGGTTTTGCATCTCCCCCAGGTTTTGGTGGTGGATTTGCTGCCAGTAATAATACTGGTGGATTTCCAAATGCTGCTGTTGGTGGAGGGTTTGCTGCCGTAGCATCCACAGGTGGAGGCTTTGCAAGCGTTACATCCACTGGTAGTGGGTTTTCTGGATTTGGTGCTCCTGCTGGCAGTGGATTTGCCGGTGCTGCTCCCGTTGGTGGTGGGTTTGCTGCTGCTGCTAATTCAACTGGTGGATTTGCAGGAGCTGGTTCTGGCGGTGGGTTTGGAGGAGCTGGTTCTGGCGGTGGGTTTGGAGGAGCTGGTTCTGGCGGTGGGTTTGGAGGAGCTGGTTCTGGCGGTGGATTTGGAGGAGCTGGTTCTGGCGGTGGATTTGGAGCATTTAGTAGCCAAGGAAGTGGTGGGTTTTCTGCTTTTAGTAACACTGGAGGTAATAAACCACCTGAGCTGTTCACACAGATGAGGAAGTAGTATTGCATTGCATCTTATACTAGAAAGTTCTTACACTAAAACGATTGGAAAGCAGTGAAACTCCATTATGGTTTTCCAAAAAGAAATAGATAGTAGAGTACGATATCTTCTAGTATAGCAAACGGTGCAATGTTAAAGTGTAGATTTTTGTTGTCCTTAACTCTTCGATGTAAAATTTTTCCTGAGAAATACATGAAATTTGTAGTCATGTTACGGTATGCTGTGTTCTGCTTTGAAATCATCTCCAAAACTTTGGTAAAAAAAATTATTTAGTCCTCAGGGATGTACACGGATCTCTGTACGAAATATTAATACTTAGAATTAATTATTTAGTCTTCATTTTAAGTGATTAATTAATGCATACTAATTTTATGATTGATAATACTTAGATGTGATTAATATGTGAAAAAATTAAACGTGGTAATTACTCCTTTCATTTCAAATTGTCATTTTAGCTAAAATAACTCCTGAAGTAAGAAACGTGGGCTACCAACGAGAGTTGCTTTTAACAGAAGATATTTGACTCCTAGAATATAGTGATTTAAAGATCGATTGAATTTCTAGATGTATTTATACCTAATGTCCAAGAGTAACTCATATACAATTGACTAGTGAAAAATAACCTATGAAAAAAAATAAACAATATCTTTGTCACACTAGCACACATGATTTTTTTATTTTTTGTAAAAATAAATAGATGTTAAATTTAGATGTTAAAATAAACAATATCTTAGTGGTGTTTATCGTAAAAAAAAATTAGTGGTGTTTAAATGAGTGGTTAAGACAAGCTATGCACATCCACATCCTCCATTCGATCCAAAATTTTGCTTAGTCAAATTTTAATTTCAGACTTAATCCTAAAACCAGACAATCTCATTATGTGCAGGTCTTATTAGATCAGGTGTCCAGGTCGTGAAATGAAAGTTTAAGCAAAATAAAATTATAAAATTATCATAATATTAATATTGTCTATAAGAAAAATCATGTAACTTTGAGCGAAACAAATTTGGTGTCTCAATAGTCTTACATACGGCTAAGTTCCATGTCTCTCATTGCAAGAAACAATCCCTTA
>Ga0315913_1002582_pt1 | contig 21384 bp, 4 predicted proteins | sample MpolsnodulesMG_FD_207736 | JGI IMG/M metagenome (GOLD analysis project Ga0315913, IMG submission 207736) | Medicago polymorpha root nodule microbial communities from Los Angeles, California, United States - small nodules | ecosystem: Host-associated > Plants > Roots > Nodule | place: USA... | reverse complement strand
ATAATCACTCTTTGTGTCCAAACTTAATGCTTTCTTATCATTTAATAGATTGAGAAATCGTCGATTAAACGATAAGAACGACTCTTGAATCGTTTAATAGTTTGAGACATCGACGATTAAACAATACAATTGAAGTCACAATATTATTTGGACACGAATGATATTGACGAGGGATACGTGGTAATATCAAAGAAAAGCTAGAATCCATGAATGATCTTTAGGTTACGTGTAATGCTTGATCAAGGAACTCTAATCCTAACAAGTTTCACGCCTTATTAATCTCGATTTTTAATCTTAAAACATAGTTAACTTGATTCTAAGCAAACAAACAAACTACTCTTTCAACTTAAAATGATAATTGGCGTTGAACGGTCCGTGATATCGCACCAGTCCCTGAGGAGACGATACATATAATACTTACTTTTGATTACGTAAAAATACTACATCAATTATGTACATCATATGTTAAGTACATGAAAATTGCTCTTTTACTAACAAAAAAAACGCTCACTTCTATATAAACTGACCAAAATAGCTTACCGAACGTGAGTTAACTTACACGGGGGTTATAACCTACATGAGTTAACTCACACTGAATTATAACTTGCGTGAGTTAACTCACGCGGATAACGAATGTGACTTAAGTCACGTTAGGTTTAACACCTACGTGAATTAACTCACATGGAGGTATTTTGATCAGCTTGTATGGGAAAGCATTTTTTGTTGGAAGAAGATCAATCGTCGAAGTACATAACCACCGGATATGTAATGAGTCCCATAACTCCCATCCCATAACCAATTCAAAATATTGAAGCCATTTTTATCAACAACAAAAAATTAAAGATTGAAACCATAAAAAATTACAACCCTCAAATTAACAAGTAAACTCAAATGTTGATAACCGGTTATATAATGAGTCACTAACTTATCTCATGACTTTTGTTTAGGGGTTTGTGTGAGCTATAGACTTGATTCACTGCGGATGTTTAAATTAGTTATCTTAGTTATTTTATACATAGTATTATCGTTAATACAACACATTACATATATCAGAAGTTGATACTATAATCTATAAAATAACTAATCAAAATTTGATAACTAATTTACACTTGACATATTTAAAGTACATCCGATTAAAAAGTTTCCCAAATATTGTTTAAATTTGGTTGTAAGAATTAGCTTCTCTTTTATAAAATACATAAAAGAGAATGTTTACATGTATCCATAGGGTATATGTTAAATAACTGCGTACGATAATTTTATCAGAAAAATCATTTATTCAATTTTTTTAAAGAGTTTATTCAAATTATAGATTTGAGTTAAAATCAATTTTAGAGGCAAAATCAACTATACTCGAGGACAATTAAGTCAAACATGTCAAAATCAATTTTATACCCGAAGAATCTATTATAACTGCTCAAAATGTGAAATAAAAACATACACATGACATAATACAAAGCTTTTAAGTCAAAACATAATTTTAACACTAAAATTTATTCATAAATTCACTTTTACGTAAAATATTCAAACACAATTTGATTTACATTTAATTCATTTTTTATCTACGGTTTATCTTAATCAATTTATTCATTAAGATAAGCCACGCATTCAAGAAAAATAATAAGAAAAGTGATAAAATAAGATCAATGTTATTTAAACATACAAAAATCAACAACTATTTAAGTCAAAATAGTAGTTATATAGTATAAATATACGATGTCGGACAATCAAAAGATTGTCAACTTAATATTTATCCGAAATAAAGTACTATAATTTTACCCAACCTAAGTAGCTAAAAAGGTTTATTGGTGTGCAAGTGAACAAAGTAAAGTAATACTTTATTGGTCAATTTATTTTAATATTTACTAAAATGATAAATTATAAATCAATTTAAACATATTTTTTCCTGTTTTTAATTTCCAGATTTTTTTCTTCTGTTTTTTTAATTTATAAATTAATTTAAATATTTACACAAAAAATTGAGTAAAAAAAAAGTACAATTTTACCTAACCTAACTAAAAGTGAAAAGGTTTATAGATGTGCAGTAAAGTGAAAAAAAGAGTATGAGGGTTTTGTAATTCTAAAGACACAGCGAGAGAGAGAGAAAGAGAAAGAGAAGTAGCTCCTTCCACTGCTGACAGATATCAATGGGGAGTACTGCGGCGGCGGAGAAAACCGAACAAGAACTTCGTAACGAGATCGATGAACTTCTTCGTCAACAACGCGAGGTTCATATCTCTATATCTATATATCTTTACTCTCTTTCTAGATATTGAATTTGATTTATGATTCGTTGATTTTGAATTCAGATAACTGAGAGGCTTCGAGATCCTCGTGGTCTTCGTAAAGGTGCTTTATCAACTCCTCTTCTCCGCAATAATTCGATTCGCCAACGTCCCTTTGTTCGTCACGTGAGTTTCTTTCCGTTTTTGTTAATTAGGGTTCAATTCAATTATGATTCAATTTAGTTTATGGATTTTTGTTTTTTAATTAGGGTGGAGATAATCATGATTCTGAAGATCAACCTCCTGCTAAAAGGAGACTTTCTTCTGCTGTTGTTAAGGTATTTTCTTTTTCCACTTAATTTTGTTATTCAAGTTTAGTTTTTTAATTTTAGTTTTAAAAATTCAAATGTAGTGTGTAATGTTTGATGATTTAAGGGTTGTTTGTTATAGATTAAATTTGGTTAATTTGTTTTGAGTTAGCTTCTCTTGAAAACGTTCTTGATATACGATTTTATGAGAAGAACTGAATTTCTTTATAGTAAATAAATACAAAATAGCTTATGTGTATGGTTGTTCAAAATTCGAATGTAGTGTGCAATTGTCTGAGGGACCGGCTGTTATAGCTTAAATTAAGGCCTATTTGTTATAGCTTAAATTCGATAGAAGATTTTTTATTTTCATTATGGTAAACAAACTCAGAATAGTTATGGTTTTATTTGAAATGTCTAAAAAACAATATTGAAATTATTAGAAATCTCTAAATCATAACTAGTAGTGTCGTGCCCCTACTCATGTGCCTTCCTGACCCCTAAACCACAAAGGGGAAAACCGAAGGGTGTCTTTTTAACTGTATATCTTGTTTGGGAATGAAGGTTGGTGATGGGGAGCTGACTGAGGATGCTGATGCTGGAAACACAAAGGATTCAACTGGCGACGGCGTTAATGGGAATGCTACCGTTGGTCAGAGTGATGGGAAGCCTTTTAATTCTCACCAAAGTGGATTGTCTAGAAGAGACAGTCATCAAAGAAATTCAAAGGTAGTAAATGCAATAAATGTCTTACCTTCTTGACGAATGATGATTGTTGATTTGAAGTTTTGTATCTAATGCTATAGTCTGTTCTTCATGTCAGGCTTCCGAGATTGCTACTACAGAACATGTTCCGAGGGTATTGCCTAAGAATGAAGACCCAAGCTTGGTTAATAGGAACAAAAGAATGCTGGGTCAGCTTTTGGGAACTCTGGAGGTACGTATCATGTATGTTAGTTTGATTACTTGGTTTTAAATACGTTCTTAGATTGTTGCTTTAAATTATTTTTTTTGAAGAAGTTGTTGCTTTAAATTATAAAGCTCAATTCAGTAGTTGTTTTACAGTGTACACATATATTCTCTCCGTCTCCTCTATACACTTATATTTTTCTTTTGTTCTGAACCGTACCAGAAATTCAGAAAGGAAGACAAGCAACTCTCAGGAACAGAGGCGTTTATGCGAAGATCAAATTCTTTGCAAAGAGTAAGTTTGCTGATGCCCATTTTAATATTAAGATTCTTCCTATTGAAGAAGTGGGCTGTGAGGATGCAGCTCCTATAGCCATCTGTGTTGTTAAACATAATGCATAGACTTGACAGTAATTCACTCAGTCCACTTTGTTTAAGGATGTTTAGAATTATGAAATATACCTGCACTGAAAACTGATAAAATTATGCTTGGCCATTGTCCTTATTGATTGATATTATCTGAAATCTCTCGTAAAGACTTGGTGAAACAATTTGATGAATGCATCATAGTCTGGAATATTAGTTTTTTTTTGCAGAAATACTCATTTGACATGTCCTTGTAGGTAGATTTTGTTAGGCAACAGGCATAAATTGAAATTTGGGACTTCTATTTAAGCAGGATTCAGGAGGGCACATAATATGTTTTCATCTTTTTTGAAGCAAAATAGCCATAGCATGTAAAGTGTTTCTTTATGTACATCAGTTCTCTGATATACTGCATTCTTTTCACGTGTCTCGTTATTTCTTTGCATACGCACAAGATTACTATATTAGGGAGCATTGCCCTTTGCGAGCCCTTATTTTCAGGCCTAGTGGCAGTTCCCTTACTAACTTTTTTAGATTGATACTTCCCTCCTATTAAGTTGTTTTGCCCAACCACCTATACAATTGGCTATCAAAATTCTTGTTCAACTTTTAAAGACTGCATACAATATTAGTTGGGATTACAGCCATAATTCGAACAAGGATGTTATAATAAGCTATTAGTGACAAACATGGACATTCATGCGACAATGATATGCGTGCCAATTTTCATGTAGACTTATGAATATTGTGCCAAAATCAAATGTACCATTTATTACTGTGCTTGCAATTTCCAGGCCCTTCTATTTGAAGCACGAAATAAATTTTCTTGCCACTTTGTCTTCTCTCTATCTTTTTCTCATGCTAACATCCAAAGCTTCATAATAATCTCAAATACCCTGAAATTCCTTCCTAGGCTGAGCAAAGAGCACGGGAAGAAAGTGAAAGGCTCAGGAAAGAAGAGCGCGAACAGATTGCTGAAAAACGGAGGAGGGACTTGGTAGGACCTCAAATGACAACTATTCTTTTCACAAAGTTTCATTATGGTTCCATTAACAAATGTTTTTAACATAGATTTTTCTTTTGTTTCCCAACTCTCATCAGACTCTTAGGGCACGTGTGGCTGCTAAGACAGAAGAAAAGCAATTGGAGTTACTGTTTCTTCGGTGGAGTGAGCATCATAAAAGACTAAGCAATTTTATAAGGTGTGTTCCCTTCAACTGTAAATTTACGAGGCAATAGTTTATTCCTGCCAAAATGTTTCCCTAGTTTGTTCCACAGCTGGACATCTATTACTGTATCTAACGTCATACCATGCAATGCTCTGCAGGTTATTTTTATTTTTGGTCCAAAAGTGTCCATATTCACATTTTATTGAGACGAAGATAAGTTTCTGTTCAATTGCATTGTAATATTGAAGCAATTTGATGACTGGATGTTCATGCTAATTGCAGAATTTTAGATAAACATTAAAGTTTTTCTTTATTCTTTTTGGGCTGTTCTTTGATTGAATGTATTTTTGCAGGACTAAAGCAGAGCCTCCGATCTACTATTTGCCTAACAAGCCCTTGGATGAAGAAGACGTGTCAACTAATAAGAGCAAAGAAGAGGTAGTCAAACTTGGGCATTTAATTTGTTTTGGTCTACATCTTACGTATCATGTTGTCTAATATGAACAGTCATCTATCATTAGCCCTGTTAAATTTCTAATATGATATATATATTTTTTTTACGTGGATGTTTGTGAATCCATTCGCACCATCACATTGGATTCAGGATTATTGACTTTTAAAATGTATATCTTGTTATTTTATGTATTGTTCATCTTTGCAATTTTCAGGATTTCCTTGAATGGAAAAATGCAAGAAGAGAGGAATTGTCTGAGTATCAAAAACAAATTGGGGACCAGTATCTTGCCAATGTCGAGAAGGATTTGGAGAGATGGCAGAATGCAAGAAATGCAAGGAAAGGAAACAATGATCAGAATTTACAAGAAACTATGGACAAAGAATTGGATACTCATAGGCTCGAGCATGGTCCCAAGAAAAGAAAAATCCCTGACGGAAGCAATAATGAAGATGATGACGATGATGTGGAAGATATAAATGTTGGAGAGGATGATATGATGGACGATGAGTTAGATGAAGATTCTGGTAGAAGGATTGATGAAACAATTAAGACGGAAACGAGCAATGCCACTGCAGATCCTGCAGTTGCTACTGATAATGAAGACCTAAAGTGATGGCCCGCTACGACACATCAATTATTCAGTGAGATGTTTATTTTTTTGTAGTTTATCCCTTGCTATGGTTAGGCTTCTGTATTAAAACTTGCTGCTTTAATATTTTTCTGTAATCAAATGTACTCTCTATTTTTGTCTTTGTATTTTTGGGTTTGTTTTTTGTTTCATTAACGAGCAAACTAAGATTGTCTATCTTATTTTAGTTTACGTGAGTTTCAGTCTGCTATTTGTTTTTCTAGGGATGTGTACATTTTTATATATTTTTCATTGTTTAACATGTCCATACAAAGGCTTGTTACCATCGGTTATGAATCACATTACTGAGTGCTATTGGGTTAGATAGCTTGATGTGTAGGTGTTGGAAGGTGTTTGAAAAAGGCTGATGATTGTTAAGTTAATTAGATATTTGGTTAGGTGTGTGCTATAGGGTCAAACTCTTATCACTGCTTTAACAAGTGTTGTACAAGTTAGATATATAGCTGTTAAAACTAGGTGATGATAATTGTTTCTGTCTTTGTTTATGATTTCTGAATTGTTAGACAGCTACGAAGCCCCGGACACGGGCACTGACACATCAACACTAGTAATATTTTGGGAAAATGACAATTTTGTGGAATTGCTTGTGTCTGTGTCGGTGTAGGACACTGACATGTGTAGGACAGCGGCCACGCTTTCCATCAAAAGTGTCCGTGCTATAGAGTTAGGTAGCTTGATGTCCAGGTATTGGAAGAAGGTGATTCGAAAAGGGTGATGATTGGTTTAGTTAATTAGATGATTGGTTAGTTGTGTGATTGGTTATGCGGTGAAAAGAATTGATTTTGTATAATTGATGCTGGTTAAAAGTGAGTTCGATTGTAAAATGGTTTATGTTTGGATACATTCAACGTAAATGTGAGTTGAACAATAAATTTGAGTATAAAAATTAATTTCTAGAATCAAAAGCTTCAAATTCTAGGTTATAGTTCGAATCAATTCTGGAGGTAAATTCAATTATACTTGAGAGCAACCAAACATGTCAAAATCAATTATACTTGAGAGCAACCAAACATGTCAAAATCAATTCTACATCTCTAGAATCAATTTTGGCTCTCCAAAAGTGAAACCAAACAGACATTAGGTTAATCAGGTAATCAATTAGGAGATAGATAATCGGTTAGAGAGGTAGTCAATCGATTAAGCAGTGATCAGACTTGTTTAATTTGTTGAGTTAATGATTAATGGGTTAAAATAAAGTCAATATCTATTTGACCATGTAGATCACCAGTTCGATTGTCGAATTGTGGAAATTATAAGTGTCGATCAATTTAGTTTTTAAATGTACGAATTGATATTGTAATCATGCAAGCCTTTGTTGGATGTACCAAGTCTAGTGAATATATTCCCTCCGGTCTCAAATGTAAGAAATAAAAAAAAAATGCACACATATTGAGAAAGTGGATAGACCACATTTAAGTCATTATAAAAAGTGATATTTTTTTAATTTTACCCTTGTCTTGAAGTAGTAAAGACATTAATGAGGTGAGTTTAATGAGGGTAAACTTGAAATTGTGACATTTAATAGGTTCATTTTACTATACTTTTTCTTATATTTGACACCACCAATTTTATTTTTTTTGATTCTTAAGAAAGGAGGGAGTATATGATTATAGGTTCTCAACTAAAAACTATAGGGCATAAGATATTTTTCTTTTTTGAGACAATTAGATTTCTCGTGCTGTGATTTCTGTGATTTTAACGACAGTTGCTTGCCCCTGTAATTAAATTGGTTATTGCCCTCTTTTGTACCAAAAAAAAATAAATTTTTTTGGTTATTCATGAAGTCAGTAAGCAATTAAGTTTAGGGTTTCTGTTTAGAACTTAGAATTGATTTTATTTCTGGAATTACTTTTAATTTGAAACTGGGATTTATTGTTTGTCTGAAAATGCAATTTTTATATTCAAATTTATTGTTCAATTCACTATGGTGTGAATGCTTCTAATTTTAATTATCTTTTTCATTAAAACTGATTTTTAATTGAAATCAATCTTTTTTACAAGAGTCAAAGACATGCTTAACAAGATCAATGAAATATCCTCTGCAAAAAAACAAAGGACTAATGAAATATCCCTTTGTGTGTAGAACTGAACTAACCTCTCAAGACTTCCTCCTGATCACGGATCAGGATGCGTATATTCATTGTTAAAAAATTATAAAAACCAGAAGAAATTTATAATCCATTAATTGTCTCAAGTAACTTTTTATACTTTTCCAATCTAAACATTTGCAAATTGCAAGAAACAATAAGGAACATTCACGAGCTTCTATTTCCAATCCTACGGTCACTTTACTTTGGAAATATATTTCTTAAGAAAGTAAATAGTTTTCACAAACAAATATATTCATTTTTTTGTTTGGAAGATACTTTTAGACTCCTCGGGTGATTTTTTAAGAAAACCTTGAATATTTAGAGATCTAAGAGAACGTCACTTTAGCCCCTAATTTTGTTTAATTCATGCATTTATGATTCATCAATCACAAGCCAAATGCTATTTATGATTCATCACTCCAATCTTTAGTCATCTGCTTTTAGTCATCTTCTTTTAGGTTGTAATTATCATTTTCACCTATGTGTAGAATGTGTTTGTTTAATGATAAATCTATGAGATATGGTCAATTTCTATGGTTTAGAAGAAGTGTTAGCCTAGATTGTAACACAATTGATAGATAATTGAGTTTCTTAACCACCTCGTCACATGTTTCATCCATAATCAATACGTTTGAAAAAAACATTTGATGTGAGATGTCAATTGCTCAAACGGATCTTCCCACTTTATTTGTCAATTATTTCTCTCTTCTTATTTTCTTCGCCAAATCAATCAAACCTTGGTGTGCAAATGCATGAATCAACACTGTGGGATCAATCTTTTTCTTTTTGTGAGATGAGAAAGAACCTCCAGCTTTTACTCAAAAGGCGTCACATTGATCATTTTTTTCTTTGACTTTTACAACTTTTGGTTGTCATTTAATATTATAATTGGTCGTTTAAACTAAAATATTTTAATGTTTGATAACAAATACTTGGTAAAGTGATATATGATCTATTGGACGTGAACCCAAACAAAAAATCAATATCTTAGTGATTTGCTTCTAAAGTTGTAGCTTTATTTTTCTCAAGTTTTAAAAACAAACTAGTATTTTCTTATTCACGTGTCCAATACTCTCACCTTTTGGGTCATCATCATATTAAAAACATTCCTCCTCCACCAATCATTAATAACATTGTTAATTTCGACCCTGCCTAAATTTCTCTGATTTTACTATGTAAAAAGAAAAGGGAAGAACAATGAATTGTTAAAGAATTAATCTCTCTTCAAGGGTTTTCTTAGTGGGAAAGAAAGGTGTGTGATGTGGTTGGAGCCTACTTCTAGAGTTTTGGCTAGTTAGTTGGCTTTAATGAATTTAATAAATAAAGTGTTATAAAATGATCCACTTTTGGAAAACTTTGAGATATTTGAGAAACGCAATAATCAATTTGATGTTGAAAATAGATCGAGTACTTTAGTTATTGCGTTGTTCCTCAATAGATCACCCGCAAACTTTCTTTTGCACCACATGAAATTGCAAAAGAATAAATTCCTTGGTATGATATGAACTTACAAAATACCTATAAAAAATAAAATCGACATCTTAAAGTGAGTAATCAAGTTTAGAAGAATAAATTAAAGAAATCTTTATTGTAAATATCGAAAAGTTATGTTCTGTATTTACCATTTAAGATAATTTCATTTGAGACAATATCAAACATGAAATGTTGACATCTTTTTCGGCTTGAATTCAAATAGATTCGTCAAGTTTTCTCATTCGAAGTTTTAATTTTCTTGGGTCCGTTCTTATTAGAAAAGCAAAGCAGCCAAAAATGCATCCACTACTAACAAATTTTATGGCCTAAATTGTGTTAGTAAAGAAGACAAATATTGTCTCGAGCATTTTCTATACGAGTATGGAGATTAAAGAAATGAAATTGTTACATGCGAGAATGAATAGTGTGAAGATAGATGAATGATTTTGATTGGTATTAACTAAGATTATTAAAGATAAATAGAAATTTTTCAAAAAAAATATACATTGTTCATCCTAAAATTGAGGATTGGTCTTGATTGATATGAACCCTTTGTTCAAAACATAAACCTAGTGTGAATATCACACAGGATGAGATCCACAAAGATGTCAGACAGTCAGAGTACCATCTTTCCAATGCGGTGTAGTGTAAAATTCACCCAAGGTAGCATGCTTTTGATTTTGGTTACTGTCAGGCATCCTTGTTTGGGAAACCATTACAGTCATCCTGATGTTAAAAGCACATGTGAATTTTTTTTTGTGTGCTTATAGCTTATTGATTACATCTCATAAGCTCGTTTAATTAGTAAATAATCGTTTGATAATCGTCACTTTTTCATGAGTGTATAACTTATTCTTACTAGCTTATAGCACATCATTTTTATTTCAATTTTACGTTTGCAATAATTGAAAAAAAAAACTAACTGTTAATTAAATAAATAATTTTATATGTATAAACTAGATTAACTTCTAATTTTGAAGTGTATGTATGTTTAAAAATGAAAGTAATAATTAGATTGATTTTGAAGTGCATCCAAAATTTAATTAAATTAACGGTCGTCACAAGAATAATTGTCATTGTTGAAAAAATTGAAAATAACCTATTAAAAATAAACGAATTTTCTAAGAAAAACCAATTTTTTTATTCAAAGAAAATTGTATTTTTTTAAATCAGAGCGTTTTGATATATTTCTAAAATAAGTCTTTTTTTCTTTCTAAAATAAGATTTGTATATATATATTTTTTTTTTAAGAAGAACACTTGTATATTTCTAAAATTAAAATACGCTTGTTCTGAGTTGGTTTTGACCAGGTGGGATGAGTTGAGTAAATATATAATTAATGATTTTTTTTTACGAGATTAATTTCAGGACGTCTTAATTTCAGTGATGCATTTAGTTTTAACCATTAAATTTACCAAATTTAATGATGACTAATTTTTACAAAAATTGATCAAATATTTTTTTGACTCATTAAACAAATACATCGTTAGATACAGTGATGCTTATCGAGTGCTCACATTAGGGCCGCCCACTTCTATGCATGTCCCAACGGCTTTACTTCGGAGGAAGGACGTTCCATTGAAGGTTTCTGTGTTTGCTTGGCGTTTTTTTCGGCATAGATTACCCACTAAGATAAACCTATTCCATAGAGGCATTATTACTTCTGAGGCTCAGTTATGTGTTTCTGGCTCTGGGGCAACAGGAATCAGAGACTCACTTATTTTTAGGTTGTCGTTTTTTTGGCCAGTTATGGCAATTGGTTAGGAATTGGCTCGGTGTTTACTCAGCAGATCCTTCTAATATTGTGGATCATTTCTATCGGTTCGGTACTTCTTTCTGCTATGGCAAATCTCGATGTTCTCTTATGCATTTGATTTGGTTTGCTTGTTCGTGGGTTTTATGAAAGAAAAGAAATGTCAGGTTGTTTCAAAATAAAGAAAATTCTCTGACTCAGATACTGGAGAATGTTAAACTTCTTTCCTTCTCGTGGTTTAAAGCTAAATCTGTAAACTTTATTTATAACTTTCACAACTGGTGTCAAAACCCATTCTTATATGCGGGTATTGGCTAGTTTATTTTTCTTTTTGCTAAACTCTTGCTGTATTTTTTGGTTGTCTTAGATGGTACATCTTGTGCCGTCTAGATAGTCTGTGGTTTCGTGTTAATATATCATTTTGATTTCTTAAAAAAAAATCTTTTAGGCACACACGTGCCTAAATGAGCTATATTTATGCTTGTGACCAACAAATGTTTCTCCCCAAATAATATATATTTGGACACACACACATGATTGATAAAATTTAAAAGAAAAATGATATTAAGTGATTTGACTAAAGTATTTTTCTTTTATTTTACCATTTATGTGAGTGTGTCTAAATACTTTTGATTTGGGGTTGTGTCCAACCAAGTATTTCTCTTATTCGGGTTTGTGCCTGATTTGCTCCTCAGTCTAATAAGCATAATTTTATAAAAACAACTTATAATATCTATTTCCTTTACAAAATTAATTAGTGAAATGACAAACACGTCATATAATTTAGGACGGATGATGTAATATATTTTGGCCACTAAATTTCTCAAACATAGTTGAAAATATATGTTTTTTCATTATTTCATTTTGTCTTATTTTTTTATTTTAATTCTTGTTTTATTTTATTTAAGAGGAGCAATAAAAGGAAGTCTCATTATCGTCCAAATCAATCTTTCATTCTCACTCATTCTTCTTCCAATTGCTACAAACCAGTACAATTCACAGATAGACAATGACTACAAGAACAAATCAACCACCACCACAACAAAACGGTGCTCACGGCGGCGGTGAACAAAGACCACGACCACCACCACCACAACAACAACAACAACAACCACCATCATCCTACTCAAACGGCTTCAACAACCACCACCAACACCCTCAATACTACCCCCGAACACCCGCTCGCTCCTCCTCCTCCGCCTCCTTAAAAGGCTGTTGCTGCTGCCTCTTCCTCCTCCTCTCATTCCTGGCACTTCTCACACTCGCAATCGTCCTCATCATCCTCCTCGCAGTCAAACCCAAAAAACCACAATTCGATCTTCAACAAGTCGGAGTCCAATACATGGGAATCACACAAACACCCACACCGAACAACCCTACTGGAACCACCGCTGGCGCTTCACTTTCCTTAACAATTCGTCTTCTATTCCAAGCGGCTAATCCAAACAAGGTAGGGATCAAGTACGGTGAGTCCAGGTTTACTGTGATGTACCGTGGAATCCCACTAGGAAAAGCTTCAGTTCCTGGATTTTATCAAGATGCTCATAGTGTAAGAAATGTTGTTGCTACCATTGATGTTGAGAAGGTTAATTTGCTTCAAGCTGATGCTGCTGATTTGATTAGAGATGCTTCTTTGAATGATCGTGTTGATCTTAGAGTTTTGGGTGATGTTGGTGCTAAGATCCGTGTCATGAATTTTGATTCTCCTAATGTTGAGGTAACTTTCTTAGATTCATTTTTTCTTTTTCAGAATTATTGCCATTTTTAGTTCAAAATTAAATAAACCTTCACTCTAATGTAACATTATGGGACTGTGTAATCAAAAACAGTGTGGGATTGTGTTTTTTGTTAGACAGAGAGGGAGTGTAGCGGTGGCTTGTTTTCCACACCCCCACTGACTCACACATTACTTTTTCTTAATTTCTCTTCTTTGTCTGTTTTCTTCTTTAGGCTAACGTGCGCCGAAAGTTATTTTTGTTTCTTTTTTGGAAGGAAAAGTTAGTTTGGTTCAATAAATTAAATAAAATGATGTTTATAGTATTTATTAGACTTCATGTTTAACTATATTCATTTCCATCTAGTTTGATTTGATTCTATTTTTGGGGTTTTGTATTAAATTTTGTAATTCCCCGTAATTGGGGCGATTCTTTGTGAAAGGAATCATTTTACGATCTTTGTTTTTTTGGGGTCTACATAGGATAAAATGGTAAAATTGTGCGGATATGGTAGGTTAGGTTAGGGTGTGTGCACAATTAGAGTGTAACCGGATTTCGATATGTGCTTGTTGCAATTAGAGGTATTTTTTGCGGCCCCCGTGAGCTTAACTCAATTGGTAGAGACATTGCATAATTTATGCCGAGGCTGAAGTTCGAACCCCGGACACTCCACTTCTCACATCTACATGTGTGGAGCTCTAGCTACTAGAAGGTATTTTTTGCAATTTTGTCAAATTGAATATGTCTGTGTTTTTTATATGTCTTTACATAAATTATCAAAACAAAAAAATACTAGTTTTACCGTGATACTTAATTATCACTTTACTTTCTTTTTACTACTAAAAATTTAATTATTATTAATAGTAATTAGTAAAATATGATATATCATTAACTTACATTAGATTATTCAAGGAGTTCTCATATTCAAATGAATATGAGAATGATTCTTCTTTTTTGTTTAAATAAAAGAAATTCTTTTTTTCCTGATAGTAAGTAATGAAATTCCCTTGAACAAATAATAATTCAGTAATGAAATGAATATTCAGACTTATTTAATAGATAAAAGTTCCAGGGTTATCTTTACAAATGCCTTTTAATTTTCTTGTAAAAATAAATGCCTATTAATTTTGACCACAAATGCTGATTTGGTCTTTTTTGTTTTTCACCACATGAGTCATATCCTACAATTATATTATTCATTTTCCTTATCACTTTTTGATATTATCAAATCAACTATTGTATTTTAGTTCATAAAATTAATTGATGAAATATGTACCTTTTTTAATAATTGATTATGGTTTTCTATTGAGTGCTTTCTTTTCACGCTCTTTTATATATTTGTCTCTGGATAGCATTGTGGAAATGGCAAGACATTCCAATAGAGCCTCATTGATGTGTGCTAGCATATTGTTTTTTTCGGGGACTAAAATGTGCTAGTTTATTGTTGTATTTGTGCACTTTGTCTGTTTTGTGTGTGTGGTGACCATAGTGAAATATTTAATTTCAAGGGTTTATAACTTTGCTTTGCATTTTTTTTTTATATAAAAAACATATACTAGTGGAATAGGAATGAATTATGAACTAGTGGAATAGGAATTCGGGAATAAAAAATACTAAGGTATTTGGGCGTGGAAAGGTTGATGTTGAGGACCCATCTTATATAGCAAAATAAGGAATGAATAGAATGTGCAAATAAAATGATAAAATTGTTAGGCCCCACCTGATTTAGAAGCTGGATTCCAAGACCAGGGTACCAACCACTGCACCATGTTATCAACAAATACCCTTTATCGCCCGCACAAGTTCAATAATGTCATTCTAATGGTTAAATAAATTTTCTCTCCATTTTTTAGCTGTTTTCCTTTAGAAATATGTACGTGGATGATGCAATTTTTATCTACTTCTTTTAGGTGTCTTTGGATTTAGATTCCCTATAGTAATGTGAGCACAATTTAGTGAGCTTATACGCCTTAGATTAATCCTCTTCTTTCATCTCTCTTAAAATCAATATCATAACGATAGAGACTCCAAATCTTATTTCATATACATTGATACTATAAGATTTTTTTTTCTATTAGCACATTGATACTATAAGATGTTGGATAAATTAAACTAAGCCCGTTTTATCTAACTTTAAAAATCAAGGTTAGAATATGTTTAAACGAAGCATACAAATGTCAAACGCTTCTGCCAATATGTTTAAACTTTTTAGGCCAAGAAAGTCTTCACCATGTGACTATCCTCTTTGTGGGGCACATGGGGTGATAATAATGGCATCATCCTTCTGCTAAAGTGAACATGCATTTTGAACCCCTCCCCATCTTCCTTTTGTATTTTAAGCTATGAAACTTTACTTTAAATATTTACTCCTCCTTCCTATTTTGTACCATTAAATTGCTATTACTCCAATTTCCTATTTTCGTTTCATGTTCTTAATATTAATCAGTTTTTGTTTTAATTAAGCAATGGTTTACCAATAGATTAACAATTGATCATGAACTAAACTTCCCAGGTCTCGGTGGATTGTGCTATAGTGATCAGTCCAAGAAAGCAATCTCTGACTTACAAGCAGTGTGGATTCGATGGACTGAGTGTTTAATGAAGAAGAATAGTGCATATAATTCTTGTTGACACTATCAATGTCCTTAATTTTCACTTAATTTCTCTCTCGATTCTCATTTCCTCAATTAATTTTAGGAAGAAATGAGTAGGGAAAAATAGTTGATTAGAGGAAATACTGAATTTACAATGGCTATCAAAAAAGGAGTCTCAACAAATTGTTTTAACTCCATAGTCATGGGTGTTTTTTTTTGGAAAATATATTAAATCAGGGCACTAAACATTTTTCTCATATGAATTTTTGCATAAACTTTTTTATTTGGTTACTTCCATTGTAAGGAGAGAAAAAAATCTGCTGACCAGTTTGCAAACTGTAAAGTTAATCCAATTAGTGGGTGAAGCATCTGGGTTGGCTTTTGTTAAAGCTCTCTCTCCAACCCAAAACCCTTTCTATCTTCTAACCTTTTTGTTTCCTCATCTTAAATTGTCCCATTTCAAAAGTGCCTTGGAAGTTTTACCCATTTGATTATTAAAATTTAATGTAAATCGTTTCTTTAATATTTTGGGCTATAATGTGTTTAGATTAATCTATGGTTTATTTGATTAGTTTATAAGTTACTTCATTGCATATGATAACTTGTACTTTATTAGTTTTTCTTTTATTCTTACTCAATTTAATAAAATTATTCTATTATTACTTTTTTCCTAAGAGTCATGAGACTCGTTCTTTGTCTAGTATACTTTACTAGGTTTGATTGGGAGAATAAAGTGAGGATAGATGATGGCGAGAAGAAAGAAAAAGATGTCAAGGGGAGTACATTAACTATTATATTGTTTGGTATAAATTAACGAGTGAAAAAGGAAAGAAAAATAGATGTTGATATTTTTTTTCAACAAATAATTAGTTTAATTTTTTTTATTATGTTGATATTATTTCTATTTTTTTCTTCATCCAATTGACCAACTAGTATAAGGCAGGGAAAACTTATTAACATTTTTCCCGATCCACCGAATCTAATTCATTCTCCCCATATTTCTCTTGCAGCTGTTAATATAGTTTTTTATAAGTAAGGGTGTTTGTTTGTTTCAAGTTTACCAAATTTATTTCTAGAAATAACATTCTTTGGAATATAAAGATGAGAAATTTATTCCAAGATATTTAGAAAAAAGATGTTTGATTAACATTATAATATTCCAAAGAACCTTAAAAATAGGGTTTATAATAGGTAATTACACATAATTTTATTCTCATCTTCATGGGAACTTTATTCCCACCTTTTTCATTGGGAAAACTTTTCTATTCCCGGGAACATTTTATACCCGGGAATAAAAATTTAGTAAACTTGTAACAAACATAGACATATGCATTTTTATGATTTTATTCTCAGGAATCTACAAATATAACTTGAAACAAACACACCTTAAATGATGAAAAAATATTTTGCTACGTGCTCTTGCAGCTCTAATTATAGTCTCTCTTTCATGAGAAATACTTGAATGACAGTGAGTTTTGGTGACATTATTTGTATTGTGTCACATTAGCGTGTGCTCCTTCATCATTCACAGTCACCTCGCTTTGATAAGTTTCCCTAACATAGTTTGGCGTGCATTACATCAAGACAACAATGACTTTCTTCGACACAGACACTCATGTTTTTTTTTTACGATTTCGTCCATTATTGTTATTTTACACACATTCACAACTAGATATAAGAAGCACATGATTATGAAAATATACAAATTATATCGTTTTGTCTCTCTAATTTACTTGTATATCAATGAATATTAAAGCAAAAGATTGGGTGCAGAGGGTTCACCTGACGCAACATCCTAATCATATATAAGTGAAAGGAAATGAAAGTACAAAGAGAAAGCGTACATAGACCAAAACCATCAAGGAAAATAAAAAGCAAGAGAAGGATCAATTTTCCAATTGAAAACCTTTGAAACTATTTATTTTAATTTACACATTATCTTTTAAAATTGAAATGAAATAAATATTTTATCTTCATACAAAATATTTCTAGGATTTCGAAATTACTTAAAAATATGTTTGCCTTTAAATAAAAAATAAATTTTAATAATTTTCTCATAAATACTTGGGCTTCCCTCTCGGGCCTATTTGGGCTTTTTCTTTGAACAATGAGAAAAACGACGTCGTTAGGATGAATGATGAATAAACAAAGAGCGCGCTTACAGGCTTAATTTGGTTGTTTAATTTCATCTATCGTCGCATCGAATTCAGGTATGAATGAATGCAAAGCTTCGTTTTGTAGATTTTGTTTTCCCATGTCATTTTTTAGGGTATGATTTTAATTTTTCCCAATTCGATTATTTTCATGGTTAGGGTTTTGTTCTGAAAACAGTATTTGTGAATAATTGAGAAGAACGTAATGGATTTATCAGTAGTGAAAACCGCATTGGAATCGAAATCTTACGACAAAATTGCTGATATCTGCGATAATCTCATGCTTCAGGTTACTTCTTTCACTCTCACTGTTATAATACTCAGGGTTTTCTTTTTTGTGTGTATTTCGTTGCTTACTTGATTGTTAATTCTCACTCAGGTTGCTGCTGACGGTGTTGCTTTTCACGACGAATGGCCCTACGCTGTTCATCTTCTGGCTCACTTCTATGTTCATGACATGTAATCTATTTTCCCTCTTTCTTAATTTTATTATTCATCATGTATATAAATAAATTAATCAAGAGGTAATGACGTATGTTATATCATATTTGTTTCAAACCCGACAATGCAGTTATGTGTGTGTGAGTTTTATTGGTGTTTGCCACTTCGGCTACATACAAAAAAAGAATTAGATTAATGTTGGACTGATATAATCTTTGTTCTACGATTGACAATGGACCCGTTTTCATTTACTTATTTGAGCTTATGTACTGGTGTAAGCACTTGTGAGACTATTGAGAAGAGCTTATGGAAACAACGTATGACATGTTCTGATCTATAAGTTGTTTTCAGTTTATTTCCATAAGCTCTCCAGGATAGTTTACGGAAACAGCTTACAGATTGTATGAAAATAGTTTTACTTTATTTTATGCTAAAGAAATAGCTTATACATAAGTACTTATACGAGAAACATTTATGCTATAGGCATTTAGTTAAGTTGTTCATCCAAACAGGACCAGTGTTTTGGAAGGGATGGGGTTGGTTATATCTTATGTCTTGTAACTTTTTAGATTTTAGGTTTTCATGTTTTCTGTTGTGATATTGCAGAAACAGTGCTCGTTTTCTATGGAAAACAATACCTTCCTCAATCAAAGAAAGCAACCCTGAAGTCAATGCAGTGTGGAAAATTGGTCAACAGCTTTGGTTAAGGAACTATGGTGGAGTGCATGAGGCGGTCCGTGGTTTTGAGTGGAGTCCAGAACTCCAAGGCTTCATTTCTGCTTTCTCAGGCAAGCATTTAAGAATTTTTTTTTTTTATTTTTTATTTTGTTAGCAGAGCTTTGAAAGTTCTGTAGAAAGAAATTCTTTGATCTTCACTATATTTTAGGCATGATTCTGTTCAATTTATCTTCACTTTAAATATCTTCTTAAAATTATAAATGTATAAGCTGTTACCATAGACTCCTAATTTATCTAAACCTAAACGGCTAAACGTAGCCCTTGCTTTTATTATAACCCATTATATCTTGTTAATTTTGACAGTAGACTATATTTTTTCATGAAAGTAAGTCATTTCTGTGTGGGATGATCACTAAAGCATAAAGCATGGATTTATTGATTATTGAATCTATAGTATTGTTGGTTGTTTACATTACTGTATTTAGTGTTCAAGATAGTGGCGTGTTGCCATCGTATTGTTGGTTGTTTACAATACTGTATTCAGTGGTCAAGATAGTGGCATGTTGCTATGGATGGAAACAAGTGGCTAAAAATTGTTATTGGTTGTTTGCACTGCTGTATACATTGTTCAAGATAGTTACATGTTGCTTTAGTATGTTATGGATGGAAACACTACAAAAAGGTGAATTAGTTTGATGGAAAAAAAGTGTGATATAGTTTGAACTTGGGAAGAACAGTGATTGATCACTTGTTTTTGGCTGTTCTCTTCCTCTTTAAATATAACTCAAAAAGAGTATGATGAATAATGTAACAACTTTTGCAATTGTTTTTATTTAGTATGTTTCTTGCTTTTCAATTTATTTTCTAAGCAGTTTGACTGCAGAAGTCTTTTGCATCTCTATGTTTTTTTTTCTTCCAAAGAAGAGTTGTACAGCGCAAAAGTTAATACCACCAATATGCTTTTTCCAGAACTTTACACAAACGAGATTTTTCAGCTTCTTGTATCTGCCTATTCTACAATAAGTGTTGAAGATGTTGCTTTATTTCTGGGAATGAGTGAGGATGCTGCTACAAGTTGTAAGTAATTTTATGTTCATTTTTAAATCAATCGATGCATGTCTATTTGTTTTAGCACCTTTTGGATCATAAACAATGTTGACCTGATAATTTTTTTTTACATTAAATAACATCCACAACCAATCAATGCATTTATTATAACTTGATTGGGGTCAATGTTATTTCTGCGTGACTAGCTGAAGTTCATTAATGCCCGACCTTGACAGCCCATGAACTGAAAATAGTCCTTTGAATCTTGCATTCGGATACACAACGTGTTCAGTGAAAGTGGATTCCAATTCTCCTTGTTGTATTCCATGCCACTACTGTCAATATAACTAATTGGATTTTTAGCTAGAGTGTAGAGGCTATTCAAAATTTTATGCTAAAATATGATGGGCAATAAGAGAATCTTTTAAGGTTGCTCATGTACCACGTGATGTAATTAATGAAAGTCATATAGATATAGCTGAAAGTCCTGTTAGGGACATATATGCTGGATCTTGATTAGCGTAGCTTCTGCACTCAATCTTTAACCTCTTTACGGTTTAGTCGTATATTAGTGTCTCAGCTTTATTGGGTCTATTGACACTGTAGAAACTATGGTTTGGAAATATATGTTTTTTTACAGAGAGCAGTTGCTGAATTTGAGGCTAACTGTTTCTTGAAATTCTAAGTAACTGACAAGTTTACACTTGGAATGAGGAGAAAAGAGAAGGAAATAGAATGAATTTACAATCATCAATTCAAGAAGTCAGTTGGTTAAAAATGGAGGAGAAAATAATGGGGGTGGGAACCAAAGGGAAAAAAAAAAAGAATGAAAGATTACAACTAACCTGTGCTATCTAATATTATCAGTTTACTTTTCCCTCTCCCAGAAACAGTAGAACTTGGATATTGGTTATATTTTGTGCTTGGATTGAGAGAGAGAATAATCAAAATTATATTTGAAGCACCATTCAACATGATTATTGACATTTGATGATAGCGGCTATAGCAGTGCATTAGTGCCACAACATGGCGGAATTTTGACAAACCACTATTGCTCCCCAGCGATACGTTATTAAGTCCAAAATGATGTCAAATTGCAACTATATAGGCACTATAATGCTGTAGTGTAGCGGAATTTGAACAATCCACTATTTTCCACCATCTACAATTGACAACACTGGTCAATCTGGCTGGCTGGAAGTGAACATGACAATTACTTACAATGAGCTAATCTTGGAAAGGCAGCTCTGCTTGTGTAGTCTTATTTTTGCCGCATTTTGAAAAATTAATCACACATTAAATTACATCATCAACATCTCTTCCTTTCCTATGATATCATTATAGACTTTTTGATTGT
>Ga0315913_1002581_pt1 | contig 21390 bp, 20 predicted proteins | sample MpolsnodulesMG_FD_207736 | JGI IMG/M metagenome (GOLD analysis project Ga0315913, IMG submission 207736) | Medicago polymorpha root nodule microbial communities from Los Angeles, California, United States - small nodules | ecosystem: Host-associated > Plants > Roots > Nodule | place: USA... | reverse complement strand
ACACGCGTCTTTAAAGATGCATGACATTCATGCTCATAGAAAGCAAGTATATAAAACATTTAAAATATACATGCTAACATACATCTAAAACATGTTAAGCATACATCACATACATGCGCTAAATAAGCATACATTTCATGCATCACATACATAAAATAATAAATTAGGTAGTATGGTTATGACCTCCTAACGCGTAAGAATTAAATAAACTATTTCATTACAATTCTTTGACCCACGAACAAGCTTCAAAAGTTGAAGAGAACCAAGAGAAGAGAAGAATTCGTAGAACCTTGCAATCATCTAATCTAAGGTAAGGGTGGGACTAATATTCTCTAATCTTAGGTTATATAATTTCTGAAATTGAATTTAGCATGTAGTTTTGTTGTTGTTCATGTGAATTTGAGAATTAGGGTTTAAAACCGGATTTGATGGTAGAACATGTAGAATTAGATGTTAATAGTGTAGAAAGTCCGTAGAATTAGTGTACAAATTGATGTTTAGGTTGTAGAATAATCCTATTGAAGGTGAAGAAGGCGTCATCAACAAAGAATCCATCTTTAGACAAAGCCAAAAGCATCATCATGAAATACATAGCCCCGTCAGAACCATGTTTGGATGCTTTCCGCAAGATGAACTTGATCTATTTCAGGTCAAGACGTCACCCTTGAAACATCTGGGACGCCAAAACCACCGAATATTCTGCATGGCCACTGCGAGATAGTTTCTGCATAAAAGTCTGTTTCCCGACGCAGGGCCAGTAATCAATAAGGTACCACAAACAGTCTCGTGGTAAGGCTCGTAATACCGCCTTTTTGTTGGAAAGTTTTCGATGATAGGTGGAAGTAGTTCCAAAATTCAAAAGGTTTTGAACTCCAGGAATGGCTATTTTTTAGGAAATGTGGATTAAGATATCTTCCGGGAGCATGTTCATAATGTAAAAGCCAAAACGGGTGTCAAACCACAAGTTAAAAATGGGCTTGAGTAGGCCGAGGTTTTATGGATACGGGAAGAGGCAGTTTGTAGGATGCTAGTTTTTGTTTGTTATTATTCCAGTAACTGTCACATGGAAGGCAGTTTCCAGAGTAGTGGGAAATGGATGAACCTTGGCGTTAAGGAACGGTTGTCGACTAAGCGACAAGTTATCTAGGGCATTAAGTTAAAAGTGTGTAAGACATCTTCAAAAATGTCAATCTTCTCATTTCTTAACAAGAGTCGTCAAAAATGGCATTTTGGGAGGCATTTTGTTAGCCTGTAATTTCGACAGACTCATTTAATATGGTCAAAACTTGGTTGACCTTTAACTTTGCAGAAATCGAAGTCTTTCCCATTTAAATTTGAGGATTTCGACAGGATAGCAAGCCTAGCGCGCTTAGTCAGAATTTCGACAGAGCAAGGTTGAGAGTGCAATCGCGTCGAATTCAAGCATTGAAGGCGGGAAAACATGATTTCAAGCTCAAGAGCGGTTCCCTTAGTGGAAACGTGGGGACAAGCGGTTGTCCAAGATGGAGAAAGTGTTGATCATGGGATTAGTGTTTTACCAGTTAGTTTCTTTTAATATAATAAGAGTTCTCAAGTCGGAAAATGGGTCGCAAATCATTTATAGAAATTCTACAACACTCAAACTACCGATGTCTAGGGAAACGAGTTATACGAATGTATGTAAACTGATTTGTAGACCACTTTACTTTTTAATGCAACACATTTTACATTTCCTTTAAGTTTATGCGTTTAAACTTTTACTCTTTCCTTTAATTTGGTCTTGCAATCTCAATCCTGTCGAGAGACAGTGCCCTTTTTATTTCAAAAATCGTCTTGCTCTCTAAGTAACCTGAGTGCATCTCGTTGGCTTTTTCAAACCATTTTCGATCAAAACCTCTGCACAACATATCCTGAGATTTCTAGTTTGGTCTCGCTTGTAATAATCAGAATTAGCCCGTGGTTTGCCGAAAACACCGGTAAATAATGTGGAAATCGAACTCAAGAACATGTTTATCACTTTGTTCCATAACTCTATCATCATATTGTTAAACCTTAATTGCAATGGGTTTATGGGTCCTCAAACTTATTAAGTGTTCAACCTCCAGAATATGTGCTGAAGGAATTAAGCCAATTGTTCATCATATCAGGGTGTTTAGTTTATTATGATTCAGGCACATTCCTGATCACATTTTGGGGTCTTTGAGATATAAGTGTGTTTACCCTGGATTTTGGTAAAATACTGAATTGATTTAAAACAAGTACGAGCGAGATCAATCAGCAAATCTCAAGACATATTGTGCTTGATTGTTTTCCAGAAAATTGTGATTGTTCTTGTTACTAAGTAGCGAACTATGAATATCACCATTGAAATCCAGACATAGGGTAAGACTTGTCGATATTATCTTCAAAGGATCGATGTGAAAGCTTAAAAGTAAAGATTAAAACGAAAAAAAGAGTCTAAAAGGTAAAGTAGAATTGCATTAAAATGAAAGTAAAGTGGACCACAAATTCATACAGTAGGACTTGTTGCTCGTTTCTCCTTATGTGGGTGGATTGTTTAAGCATAAGTTTTCAGTATGATTGAATTGTGACCCGTTTTTCATAGAGGAAAATGCTATTTATACTAAGTAACTACCTACAGACATGTTTGAGACGTAACTGCTAATAACTACTACAGACATTTTTGAATTTCAAATAATGCCTCTTCAACGAGAAACCGCTACTCAACTCCTCCTTTCGATGCCAATCTTCCTTCGACATGTTCTTCATTTTTTCAAACCATCCTCTCGATCGGCGCATCTTCTGGACTTCACTTCGACAATCGGACTTGAGAATCGAACTCATTGCATTCTCTTTAAAATTTAGGTCAAACTTCATTGACCACATTTATTATAGCCTGTCGAAAATACTGGCTAACAAATTGACCCCAAAAATGTCTTTTTCGTTTGTTCCTTTAGATAGAAGAAGAAAGACGTTTTTGAATCCAGTCGAACATGTTTTCCCGTCAAGATAGATGACATCATTCTTTGTGAATATTTAAAGGCAATTGAGAAAACCTGTTCATGACATCATCTAACCCTGCTTAGTGGGCCACGTTCCAGACATTGATAACCACCATTTTATCCATTTTTAGTCAACTTCCAACTTAAGATTTTAACGTTTGTTGGCTATTTAGGGTAATAAGAACGGTGTAGACTTTTTCTTCTTTTTGCGTTTTTAGGAAAGATAATTGTTTTCCCAGAAAAAGTGGTGGCATGGCTTCCGATCGTATGCGAAAAAATCGGCGGTTACGTATCACCATTTCTAACCTCTGATTGGCTATATAAACTAGTTACTTTCCTTTTCTAGTTTCCTTCCAACATGTTTTCCAGGAACTGCCACTTTTAAAACTCTCTTCTTCTCCCGTCTTCTTAATCATGAAGAGGCTCAGTGATGATGAACTTATATTCAATGCACAAAAAGTTTCCGAGCATGGTACGCCGCATCTTTTGAGTTTCGCGCGAACCTCAAAAGACCATGCAAGAATTTGCAAACTTCCCACTGTTCTTAAAACTCTACCCTCAGACTTCGTAGATCTATTGAACAATGACAGAGTAACCCCTTACCAATCAAATTACCTTAATATGATGATAAAGAGTGGGCACCCTGATTATTGCATACAACGTGCACTCAGTCTTATGTATGATATCGAACTTAATGTCGTGGAGGCCATACGTGTTCTGAATATTGCATCCGCTGCTGTTTCGACAGTGAGCTCCGTGATTTCTAAAGCACTTTCCATTTTGGCTCACTTTTTTATGTTCTTAGTTAAATCAGGGGTTTTTATTTTCTAGTATTTGTCGATTGTTACATATTGTTCTTTTGCATTTAAGTTGTAGCATTCGACTTTTATCTGCCCATCAGTGGCTTTAATCACTTAATGCCATCTTTTTATTTTCTTTTCGAATTATTCTAAAGTTATTATAACATCTTGTAGTAATGGTTTATATTTTTTTCAAATATTTTCCATTTATGCGTATGATTTGATTGTCATCATACAATTCTTCGATTTCATATGCTTTATTCGAAAAGACTCTTAGGGTTTTTCATTGTCCTTCCCAACTAGGTGCCCATTTACCTAAGGCTTTGTTTCTTTTATCCATAGGCAAGATAACTTTCCAAACCAAGTTGTCGCGTCATTTTTCGAAGATCAAGGCTATTTGATTAGCTTTTTACTCACTATTTTATTTCACGACTGAACATTTTATTTTTTTAAGAAAAGGGGGAAAAAGTTCAAACTACCCCACATTTTTAAAAGAATTAGGGTTCGGGGGTTAGTTACATAAAGGGAAGGTGTTAGCACCCTTTATGTCCGTAGTATCCTACGGGAACCTCTTAACTTTATTTAATTTAAGTGCTATAAACTTACTTACTTTTGAAAAAGAATTTAAAGTGATTAAAGGATATAAGGACTAATTTAATTTACATTTTTCATGATTTGCAAGGACGAGTGTCCTTTGCCTACGTACCTGTGGGGGATCAAAACCTCGTAATTTGGGGTTGAAATTGACGTTTGATTTGTTTTTGTGTTTTCTTATTAGGTTGAAAACAAATTTTAAAGTAAAAGCCAAGTGGCAAAGTAAGTTTGTTTGTATTTTTTAATATTGAAGAAAATTATTCAAAGTAAGATTAAATTGATTTAAGTTTGATTAAGAAAAAGAAATAAAATGGGGTCACTTGATTTGGATCAAGGTTTATTATAAAAAAAAATATTTTTTTGTGGTTTGATACTATTTGCATGTTTTTGAATGATAATTAAACTAAAATTAAAACTAACAGAGCAAGAAAATAAAGCGTAGGTATTTTGTGGCGATCACCACAAAAATAGCTTTCACCTAAACTAGAAAAAAAAATAAAGGCATACACACACGCATGCACGCACACACACTCACACACGCACACATTTTTTATTTAGGAGTTACATTGGCCTAGGATACATTCTATGGTCTGCGTAATAAAGTAAGTGACAGAAAAAATAAATATGCATGATTTACATTAAGCCTAAATTTATATTCTAAAATCCGAGCTATATCCTACAAACTAAATTAAAATGTGAAATGCTAAAACTAAACTAAAAAAATTCATGAATGAATTACATTTAAGCCTAATATACAATCTAATAATTTAAAATGTTTGACAATAAAATAAAATGCAAAAGCAAACTAAAATGGTATAAGATGCAGTAAAATAAAATGTAATCGAAATGAAAATGTATGAAAAAATAAACGTGATAAAAAAATAGGAAAGAAAAGAGGAAAAAAATGAATGCAGGGGCTGCAACAGTAAATAATGGAGGGTGCATGAATTGAAAAAGAAACAAATTGGGCCTAGACTGGTGCAAGGGGACGTGGGCTTAATCTAAAAGAATCTAGGCCGTCTGATTGATCAGACGGCCCTGATTTGATCAACGAGTAAAGGCATCAGGGGCCACCATATTAAGATCAGCGCCTGGAGACGCAAGGGTGTACAGTAAGGGAATGGGCAAGAACACGCTGGATCTGTGAGAATAGGGAGGGGTATAAATACCCTCTCCCTTCACATTTTCTTTCATTTCCCTAAACCCCTCTCTCTCTAACATTTCTTTTTTCTCCTCCCTCTCTCTATCTTCCTACAAGAACACGATGAATGTTCGTCGGTGTTCATCCTCCCAGAAAATCTGTACTTTGGATTGGAATGAAAAAGAAAAAACGCGTACTGATTTGGTTTGATAACCTGTGTTTTGGATTTGGACTAATTTGGATGTTATCAAATAATAAATAATTAAAAATGAAAATGAAAAATAAAAAAAGATTATGCAGACTACCTTTTGGACTTTATCTTAAAAAAATGGTAATTAAATAAAGAATTAAAGATTAAAATTAAAATGATTAAAAAAAAAAGAACAAAAGATGGAAATTTAAACTAAAAATAAAATAGAAAATAAAGAGATAAGAGGGCCCGACTTGGAACCAAAAATAAGGTATTTTAAAATACCTCTCTGCCGAAATTTTCACCGAGAAGTCAGAGACTGATCAGGGTCCCACAACATGTGTTAGTGGTATCTTAAGTCAAAAAATGGGGTATTACACAAGTCATTACATCAAACGTTTTTGATTTGACGTTTTTGTTATAAAACTTGATTATTCTCTCCTTTTGCCTCATAAGGATGTCTAATGCTTTTAACCTTTCTTCATCTAAATCAAACAGTTCGTCTAAAATCATATTCCAATAATGGTCAATAGGAATTTCATGTTGTCTTTGAACTCTGGTCGATTGAAGACAAATTTCTGCAGGTTACACAACATCATGTCCAAATGTAAGCCTAAAAGGAGTAGTTTTAGTCGACTCTCTACCGAAAGTTCTATAAGCCCATAGAGCTTGATCAAGGATTTTGTGCCAACCTTTTGGACTTTCCTTTATCTTCTTTTTAATCAAAGTGATAAGGTTTTTGTTGGCTCCATCGACTTGACCATTTGCTTGAGCATAATATGGTTTTGAAGTTAACAATTTGAAACATGTTTGGTTAGCAAATCGTACCATTTTTTGGCTTGTAAAAACTGATCCTTGATTACTGGTGATAGTTTATGGAATTCCAAATCTATGCAAAATATGATTTTGAATGAAACTAATCACCACATTTTGAGTAACTTTTGCTGATGAGATGACTTCTACCCATTTGGTGAAATAGTCTATTCCAACCAATATGTGTTTGTGCCTTGCTGATGAACCTGGCTTAATTTCACCAATTACGTCCAAAGCTCATCCTCTAAATGGCCAAGGCTTTACAATCGAATGTAATTCACTAGCAGGCACATGTAGAATTCATGCATGTAGTTGACATTCTAGACAACTTTTTGCAAACTCTATGCAATCTTTTCACATAGTTGGCCAGTACATACCTTGTCGAAATAGAAGCCATTTCATCTTGTAACCTACTTGATGAGATCCACATGCACCACTATGAGTATCAGAAATTACTAAATATGATTTAGTTTCACTGAGGCATTTGAGTAAAACCCTTCTGGAGATTTTTTAAACAACTCATTTCCAATAATCATGTAGCTTAATGCTCTATATTTAGTCTTTCTACTAGTGTTTCCTGCAGGATTCTACAAGTATTCGACAATTGGTGTTCGCTAATCATTGTTTGATAAATTGCCAATGGAAAAAATTTCTGCAAAAATTTCACCATTTTAACCATTTGATTCCCTTGCCCCCCCAAGTTTTGGCGGTGATAATTTATCTGAATCAGATTCCTTTGAGGCAAGTTTTCCCTTATTTTGATAAGCTCTTCAACTTTATCTCAGTGATTCTGTATCCTGAAGCAATTTGTGCTAAGTCATTTGCTTCTTGATTTTCAATCCTAGGCACATGTTGAATGTTTGCCCGATCGAAACGTTACAATGAAGCAGTAGTAGTGGCAAAGTAATTAATCAAATTTTCTTTAACACATTTATATTCTTTTGTTAATTGCTTTATGACTAATTCAGATTCACCTCTAGTTTTGACATGTTTTGCCCGCAGTTCGAGTAAAATCTCAAGTCCTGCTATCAAGGCTTCGTATTCAACCTCATTATTAGAGAAAAGCTTATAAAGTCGAAACTCAAATTTGGTTGGAACATTTTCAGGCGAAATGACTAGAATTCCAACTCCATTGCCATTTTTATGGCTGGAACCATCAAAATAGAGCTTCCAAGGTTGAACATCCACAAAATTTAATGATTTCTCAACTACGGAAAGATCAACAATGAAATTTAAAAATAATTTGACCTTTCTCAGATTTTAAAGATTGATAGGTCAATGAATATTCTGTAAGTGCTAAAGCCCATTTACCAACTCTGTTGTGTAATATTGGCTTTGACAGCATATACTTGATTATGTCAAAGTGGGAATAAACGTAAACATCAACAGACTTTATATATTGCTTAAGTTTAATACATGCAAAGTACAAACAAAGGCACAATTTTTTACTTGGATAAGACCTTGTTTTAGCATCATTTAAAACCCTACTAAGATAATAAATAGCCCTTTCTACACCATTTTCATCCTTTTGTGCTAACATATTTCCTATAGTATTATCTGAAGCAGCTATATACCATTTCATTACTTTATCCCTAAGAGGAGGTAACAAAATAGGAAGGTTCATCAAGTAAAACAGAACAATTTCATTACTTTATCCCTGAGAGGACGTACCATTTCTGGAAGTTTCTTTCTATTTCTCAAGAACATACACAACAAAAATCACAAATTTGAAAAAAAACAGAACAATTTTCAAGAAAAATTAAATAAAAGCACAAACTGTCCCACCGGGCGTGCCAATTTATCTACCCTGTATTTTGGTAAACTACTTTAAAATAAGTGCGAGCGAGATCAACCAGCAAATCTCAAGACATATTGTGCTTGATTGTTTTCCAGAAAATTGTGTTGTTCTTGTTACTAAGTAGCGAACTATGAATATAACTGTCGAAATCCAGACACAGGGTAAGACGTGTCGAGATTATCTTCAAGGGATCGATGTGAAAGCTTAAAAGTAAAGATTAAAACGAAAATGAAAGTAAAGTGGTGCACAGATTCATACATTAGGACTTGTTGCCCGTTTCTCTTTATGCAGGCGGATTGTTTGAGCGTAAGTTTTCAGTATGATTGAATTGTGACCCGTTTTCCATAGAGGAAAATGCTATTTATACTAGGTAACTACCTACAGACACGTTCGAGATGTAACTGCTAATAACTACTACAGACATTTTTGAATTTCAAATAATGCCTTCGACGAGAAACCACTACTCAGCTCCTCCTTTCAATGCCAATCTTCCTTCGACATCTTCTTCATTATGTCGAACCATCCACTCGATCAGCGCATCTTCTGGACTTCACTTCGACAATCGAACTTGAGTATCGAACTCATTTCATTCTCTTTAAAATTTAGGTCAAACTTCATTGACCACATTTATTATAGCTTATCGAAAATACAGGCTAACAATGTGTCATACAAGACCTGATATAGCATATGGAGTAGGTTTAATTAGCAGGTACATGGAGAAACCTATAACTTCTCACTTAACTGCAGCTAAGAGAATTCTTAGATATGTGAAAGGCACTTGCAATTTTGCTATTCTGACTCATATTGGAGTGGGGACAAAGATGACAGGAAAAGTACCGTAGCTTATGTGTTTCTGTATGGAAATGCAGCAGTATCATGGAGTTCTAAGAAGGAAACCGTGGTTGCACTGTCTTCCTGTGAAACTTAATACATTTCTGCTTCTATGGTAGCTTGTCAAGAACAATGGATCAGCATGCTTATGCTAGAAATGAAGCTAAAAAAAGAAGAGAAGACATAATTACTGATTGATAGCAGGTCTGTTATAGATCTAGCTAAGCATCCATTGACTAGTAGAAGAAGTAAACACATTGAGACACGTTTTCACTTTCTAAGGGATCAAATAAACAATAACAAACTGAAGATCAAGCACTGCAAGACAGAGGAGCAAGTCGCATACTTACTTACCAAAGCATTTGAAGACTAACAACTTTAATACTTGAGAAACAAGTTAGAAATGGTTAAAACCTCTAACTAATGAATTAGGAGGTTCATTAGGAGTTTAATAAATTTTGAGTTTATAATTTAAGTTAGGTAAAGGTTGAGAAAAAAAAACAAGGGTAAACTTGTTGGTTAAGTAAACTTCAGATAACTAGTTTTTTATAAATTTTGTTACGGTTTTGTATATAAATACCTATGCCTAGTTACAAATTAATAATATGAGAAGTATTATATTCTAAAGTCAATAAAGCCTTCGAAATAACCTTACATTTCAAAGTTTCTTCACTTTCTCTCAATTTGTTCTATCAAATTGGTATTAGGATGAGGTTCGACGAAGGATTCAACCAGCTCCTTATGTCGAAAGTCTACTTGACAAAGAGTGTTCAAGCGGCGGATTCCGTTGAGTGCGGCAACAGCGGTACAAGTATAATTGTGTGCATGAAAGTGCTTCCGTTTGAAGGATGAACATGATGAATTTACAGACTCACGTTTGAGAGGGAGATTGTTGTGTGCAAGTGTGAGTTATATGTACCACATTAGATAAAAAAAGTGGAGATTGAACAATTTATAATTGATAGGATCCATAAACTAAATAGAATAAGAGTCCAGTGTCTTTCTCGCTTGTATAAGTTTTGTTGATCAATGTCAATTATTTGCTTTACAAATATGATATATTTTCGGGTGAAGACAAAGTATGGCCATGCGACGATATTTATTTTAGTGTAATTAGATAAAATGATAGGCTGCTTAATTAGGTCACACGTTTTACGAGAAACTCTTACAAAATAGTAACACATTTAATACGTTGGATGGGATACAAGTTCCGACCTTTAAGTGCAGCTTATACTTTATAGAGTTGTGACATTTAATATCGTGAGTGCGAATTTGACATATATTCCCTACTTTTCAACGAGTTAAGATCATCTTCATTTGTCAAAATAAATGGAGGATACAATTTGGAGAGAGATAAACAAAAAATAATAATAATAGTCGATATTTTAATTAAATGAGTTCCACCATCATTAATTACTTTATACTTTTATCAAAATAATTTGTGTCTTTATCTTTTCAAATAGAGGAAATGAAGACAATTGTAAATGGAGAGAATCTTGACTTCTTTTCAACTCTCTCGGTATGAGTTTAGTTGCTACACCCTCTATTTTTTTAAGTGTTGTTATTTAATTTTTTTATTTAACTGTTGTTTTAATATTCTATGGGTATAATTGTCACTTATACCTTATTTCAATAAAACGAATAATGTTATTTGAAAAACTAAAGTTTGTTATTTTTAAACGAAGTTTGTTCTTTTAAATAGTTTTTTTATAAAACAAAATTTGTTTTTTATTATTAAAAAAACGAGAGTATAATAGAAAGAAAAAATGTAAAAATACACTTCATTTATTTGGTGTTACTATTCGAAAATGATACTTAAGGAACGGAAAAACCATTCGTTTTATTTGATAAAAAAGAAACAAAAAACAATCGTTTTATACCAACAAAAATCCCAATCATTTCTTGGAAGAAAAAAAAAAGCAATCATTTAAAGGAAATGAATCAGGATCCCCATCATTTTCTTTGTTCTATTTTTTTATTTTTTCTTTTTGTTGTATGATTTGCAATTTGCGCTTACGTCATAGGCCACAATTGTCTCCATAAACAAGCATATTTAACGAGTGGAGATTAACGTTTCTTCAAAAAAAAAAACAAAAAACGAGTGGAGATTAACATGTTTTGTTTTTTTAAGGGCATTAAGGTGTTTTTTAAAATTAAATTTCAAAATAAAGTATGCATCCTTGAAGTGCAATTGTTTTATGTTATTATTATAGGGGTCACACTTAAAGTATGCATCCTTGAAGTCCAATTGGATTAAGGTGTTTTGGTTTAAGCAAAATTGCATCATTGATCATTAACAATAGCTTGTTAAAAAGAAGCAGGTATATAATCCTTTTGGTTTGATTGTGACATCATTTTATGTGGAATCCTGGACTCAAATCCGGATTTAATAAACAAACAGAGATGAACAATAGGATTTTTCTAGTGTATGTTAGACAGCCGTTTTAATTTTTATTTTTAAGAGGTGTTTGATTTAAAGGTGAATTTCCATAAAAGTATATTTTGCATTAATGTATTTGATTCATGGTTGCATGAGGCGACTTTGGTTTTAAACTGTAAACACAGGTGCATATACTTTATGTTTGAAAAAAGAGAATGAGAGTTTAGGGTTAAGAGGTTGAAGGAGTTTAATAGCTTTATTTAGCAAGTGGTGTTGAAGGGTGTTGGAGGAAAAGGGGAGTTTTATGGTATAGAGTGTTAAGTGCTGGATATGGTGTGGAAGGAGGGAGATTGCGGTTTGGTGGTGAAAGAGGTTCTGCTAGGTGGCATAATGTGAATAAAGTTAGGGAGGGAGTTGGATTGGTAGATGAGGATGACTACTTGATAAAATTGACCAACAGGGGGTGACGGGTCCTCTGAATTGTTTTGGAGGGACCCACGACAAGATGATTCTCCTCTTGAAGTTAGATTTAGAAGGCTTTATGAATTATCAGAAAACAAATTAGCGAATATACCCGAGACGCATTGATGGTAAGATTTAGGCAAGTGTATCAAATTGTTTACCAAGTAATAAAGTAATAGAGTATCGTATCCACATGGATTGTCGTTTCAATCAAACAATTCGCGTTACTTATTTGGGAACAATAAAAAAAAATATCAGGGCTTAGAGTTTTGCAAAGTTAATTTGTTTGCAACATATCAAAGTTTACCTGTTTTGATTGCAGAATGTTAGCGGCGGTTAGGATTCTTCGAATTTCGTCTATTTAATTGTTTGAATTACGTAACAATCAAGTCTTATTCATATTATTTATTGGTATCTATCCAAGTGATGAGTTCGTGGGGTTTTACTACCTATTAGCTGTCGAGTTGCACCTACTAATCACACGGGCAGGTACGTGTGAGGCCTTATTGTCTCGAAGATATTGGATCATTCCCCTCCAGCTGTCGAGTTGCACTTGTTGATCAGAGAGGTAGGTACGCGTGGGGTGTTACTCCCTCAGAGGTAATTGAAACATATACTTGAGTTAGTGTTCATAAATTCCCAATAGTGTACCCCCAATGCTCCTAAAGGTTCGCTCATCTGTGAATCTTAGAAGTACATAGCACATTCTTCCTCTCGGTATACAAACAGGCAGCCCTATCAGCGTCTACCTTACCAAGGTTCGAGGAGAATGAAGTTACTAGGCTTATTCAAGTTGTGAAGTCACTTGTTTCCCTAATCACTAACTAGTTACTTCCTGATTGGATTAGGTTTGCACCAATATTAGGTTATGTCACCTTCCTAAGTACTTTTATCTCAAGGTTCTTCTCTATGGCTTGTTTCCCTAATTACTAATTAGTTACTTCCTCATTAAGACAAATATAAATATAATTATCAATATTATCAGGTTTATGCGTTAGAGCAGACAAATCATACGCACGACAGTAAAATTAAATAGCATAAAGAAAATAATTGAATAAAGACTTTAAATTAAATAAATTGTCCAACAACCAGAATAGAGGTTCATCTTAGAATCATAGCTTAAAAAGATTTAGTTACACATAGTAACTAAAGACAAATTACAAAAGAAATAAAACATACCCTAGAAAAATTGGAGTGAGGAGAGAAACTCCTCCCATAAAACTCTTAGTGCTTGCCTTCCTCTTGAATCACTTCGTTTTGAATGAGAGAAGTAATATTTATGGGGAGAGTTTTTGTTACACCTTAATTCCCAACGTTTAATTAATGAATAATGCAAGTAATCTTATTCAAAAAGGATATTACATATATTCATCAAACATTTATTCAACACAATTATTTTGTCATAATTCAGAATACGGGAAATACTTTAAAATATTTCATAAAGTAAACAAATCTGGTCTTCAACTTTTATTGTAAAAATTAACATAAAGATTTCAAATACTTAAACTTCATAGAAATTGACATTCGACGTTTGACCCCAACCCTAGTGTTACAGATAAGAGCACGTATTTATTTGACTGTGTAAATAAGAAAACTATAGCTACAGAAGTATATTCCCGTTGCCACCTTCTAAGCGTCCCGCAGCCTAGAGCTCCTCGTTCTGAGTATCTGTACCCCATAGTACAGACACCAATATACACAATACAACAAAGGGGGTGAGAATATTCATCTTAGTCAATAAATTGGGATAAATGAAATAATACAAGAGTCATAACATCGTTGGTCATCTTTTCCAATTGCAATCATGAAATTACAACATCATCAAGTTCATCAATTCGCACCATCATCACATATATACATTTCAAACGAGACACACACACATACATATATCATGTACACAACAACAAATTATATCACATATATCACATATACATCATATACACCTCACATGAGACATATGCAACTACATTTATTCTCTAGACCTATCACCTATATGCTTACTGGTATCTAAACCTATCGTCTTTTTGATGTATGCCAGAGTTGTATTACTGAACATACACCCGTCTTTCGTCTTTATGCAATATGTTATGATGCATGCAGACTCACTAATCACCATACAACAAATATATCATCAACACATCATTCAACATATCATCTTTAGAACAATTAGATCATCATCATATTTTTACTTGTTATTATATAACAAGTACGTCTTTCATCTTCATTCGTCCTAAATACATATTTCGTCTTTATTCATCTTAAATACATCTTTCGTCCATATTCGTCTTTTTCAAACCTCATTTAATTCATCATTCATCATCGTCATATAGCAACTAAATGTTTACTGGTGTTTTCGGGAAACCACGGGCTAGTTTCGATTATTACAAGCGAGACCGAACTAGAAAACTCATGACATGTTGTCCAAAGGTTTTGGTCGAAAACGGTTTGAAAAAGGCCACGAAATACACTTAGGTTACTTAGAGAGCAGGACGAGTTTTAGAGTAAAAAAGGCACTGTCTCTCGACAGGTTTGATATTGCTAGTAAAACCAAGATAAAATTAAAGGAAAAAGTAAAAGTTTAAACGCATAAACTTAAAGGAAATGTAAAATTCATTGCATTAAAAGTAAAATGGTCTACAAATCAGTTTACATACATTCTGTATAATTTGTTTCCCTATGCGCCAGTAGTTTGAGTGTTGTAGAATTTCTATAAATGATTTGCGACCCATTTTTCGACTAGGAAACTCTTATTTACACATAAAGAAAATAACTGGCAAAAGACTAATCCCATGATCAGCACTTCCTCCATCTTGGACAACCACATGTCCCCACGTTTCCACTAAGGAAACCGCCTTTGAGCTTGAAATCGTATCATTCCCGCCTTGCTTCCTTGACTTCGACGCAATTACGCTTTTAGCCTTGCTCCGTTGAACTCCTAACCATACGCGCTAGGCTTGCTATCTTCTCGAAATCTTCAATTTAAAATGAGAAAGCCTTCAATTCCTGCATAGTTTAAATTCAACTAAATGTTGACCACATTAAATGAGTATGTCGAAATTATAGGCTAGCAAGATACACCCCAAAAATTCCATTTTCGACGAAATTTCTTCAGTAGGAGAAACTTGGTATTTTTGAAAAACTCAAAACACTATGGCAGCGCTTTTCGTCTAATTGTTAACACTATTTCATATCTTAGTGGGTGTTTTGCAGACGTGTGTTAATGCCTTGGTGAACCGTTAGCCAAGACTTCCTTTGTGGCATTAGTGAGGTACCGTTTTTCAAGGAGACAAGGGCTTTAAACCCCATTTAATGGAAACCTCCCATAACTCCCTTTTGCTTGGTGAAATTGCTCTATAGTTAGCTTCCTGCTATAAAACCTTTGGGTCTTTCCTTCTAAAGTGTTCCCCCATTAGCGTCTCACAAAGTTTTATCTTTCTAATCCCTAAAAAATGGAAATGCTTCCAAATGATCTCCTTATGGTTATCACCAAAAAGATTGCTGCTTGTGGAACTCAAGATCTTTTGAATTTTGGTGCCACATCTAAGCTCCACCATCAGCTTGGTAACAAACAGGGCAGCATTCAGGGCGTTGAACCGAGATTGTTTCTGGTACATTGTCGATCCCACTTCATCCCCAGATAAACGCCGATTCGTGCGCATGATATCTAGTAGTGGACATCCCTTTTATAGTGTGTCGATAGCCACTTTCATGCTTCATCAACTTCGTCCCGATTTGGAAAGAATCATACAGGTAATGGCGAAGGCGATGAAACATGGTTCCGATGGGGCTACCTATTTCAACTCCATGTTGGAGTTCTTGGCTGCAGATAATATTCCTGACGACCAGATTCTACCTGTATTTTAGGACCTCTTCAGACGACCTTAGCTTGCGAAATTCCGTAATGCTATCTTGAATACGGCGGGCCCACGCTTTGCTTGGGATTCCCTCTGCTTTCGGCCAATGCTCCCGGGATTGAGATACCAATTTCCTTGTCCTTCCTACAAGCTTTGCAACGGAATTAGAAGGATTCACAATGTTGCTTTGCTCTTTCCTAGCTCGGACGAGGACTACCCTACAATCAACTTCTGTCTTTCGTGCGGCCTCAACCTCAAACTCACTTGGTTCTTACGGAATTTCTGTTTTTTGGATCTTGGTTTTTTATGGTAGTGGGTATCCAGGCTTTTCAAGCATTTGTAGCTTGACATTAGTTTCGTTTATAGACTATGATGCCAAATTTTGCTTCTTTTTGTTTGGTATTGTTATGTGTTCTGTTGTGACATAACAATATCCAATTTTGTAATGCTTCGGCAATGTTCTGCATTGTTTTGCTAATTCAAAGCAAAATATTTGTTTCTTGATGAATATTAGATGTTTGTGCTATTTTTATTTTCACGCAATAGGCTTATACTTTCAAGTATGTGCCTTTTATTTCGACATATTATCAATAGAAACTCATTCCTTTGACAAATTCTAAATGGCAAAGATTTTCAATTTTCAGGCCAATATTTATTTGCAACAAACAACTACTTGCAAATAAACCAAGTCTGTAACGAAAACCCTAATAAACATAACTCCTTGCCCCCATATTTTTGTTATCGACAAACTTGTCAGAAAGGGTACTAAACAAGAATCACATCTATTTTGGCTTCAACCACCTCTTTTTGTTTCTACCCAAACTTTGAATCTCAAAGCAACTAATGCCAAATTTTACCATTTGGTTTTCAATTAGGAACCACACACATTCCTTATCATAGATACAATCAAATTTATGGCCAATTGACCATCACGTCCCTAAGTTTCAACCTAAGTATTTCAATAGTATCTTCACTAATGGTCTCTCAACCATCTTTTGCTAACTGCCAGCCACTAGGGCCTTCTTGATCTCATGCTCCGGCTAAACAACCGTGATTTTGCTCTAAGAATTTTCTTAGATGTGATGATCATCCTAATCATTTCCTAAGGTTAGGGAACTTAGGTTTTCCAAATTAGGTTATGTGTCGAGAGTCTCCCTTTCCCACATGAAACCATGAGTTGGATGGAGTCTTACAGAACTTGCATCTGCTTGATTAATGCTAACAGATTTTGCAGATGAACATGGAGCAATATTTACTAGACTTTATTCGAAAGTCTTTCTTGTAATCACATTCACTTCAACAAGAAAATAGCTTTGGTCAACCTCAATGTTTTCGACTGCACCATCATCTCTCCAAATTGAAATTCTTTGATGTATGGATGAGAGAACATCGCCTATCCCATGAATCCATTCTCATCCTAACAACAAGTTGAATTTAGCTTTCGACGGGACTACCATGAACAAAGTTTGCCTGACAACATTTCCCACCATTAGACTCACTTGGAGACTAGCAAGGGAATGACTAGCCTTTCCTTCAATATTTGACAGAATTACATTAAGAGGCTTCAAATATTTGGTGGTCTTACCAATCCTTTTGAGTAAGGATTGAGGAATTAAATTGGCAGCAACACCACCGTCGACCAACACTTTGTTGATACCAATCTCATCCACTTTGGCTTGGATGAACAAAGGTTTAAGATGATTCTTCGCCAAATCATTAGGCTTTTCGAATATGACTTTCCGTTCATCTCAAGAGCCATTGTGTGTTACAAAGTAGCATATGGGTTTATATTCCTCCATGTCCTTGGGATCGAACTCTTCCTCAGAATCCTCAACTTCAGACACCATATCAAATTTAGCTGGCAAAATGGAAACTACATTCTATATGACGTCGACGTCCGATTCTGAATCCATAAACTCTAAATCCAATTCATCATCTTCATCAGGATCCTCTTTGACTAGGGGAAAAGACAACCTTTCTTTCACTGGTCTTCTTCTTGGTTCGACCATCCTTTGGTTATCATTTGGGTCAACAGTTTCGTCTTCAAGGCTTGCAGCAATGCCTTTTTTGGACCTTTGGTACCTTGTCCATTGAGTCCTTATCATGGGGTTCTTCCCCTTGTAATTGTTGCTATAAGCATACATCTTTGACTCATAGGCAATACCATTTTTGTTATCAATAGTATTGGTGTTTCCTTTCACCACATTGTTTTTCCCATGTTGCACATTCTTATGGGTCGACTGATTTCATTTTTGATCAGGTGCATAAGGAACAAAAGCTTTTCCTTGACCACTTTTATTGACGTAATTGGTTATCAAAGAGTTATTGGTGAAAGGAATATAACTATTAGTAAAGGAAAACTTAGGTCTATGATCACCAGACCATTTCCCTCTTTTCCTAGGTTTTGGGATAGAACTTTTAAGGCCTTTAGTTGCCTCTTTGTCAAATACAACACTACATCCAGGGAAAAGCATTACCTCATAATTCTTCAGCCTGCATCGATTGAGGAAGTCAATCAGTTCTTCTTCAAGTGTAGGATAGGCTGCCTTTAACTTCTCGTCAAACTAAGGCTCTGGGTAGTCACTTCGACGTATACTACATCTTTAGTGATTTCCACCATTTAACATTCTGCAACATCAGCTCTTGTTTTAACTTCTGTTTCGATAGACAAATCTTTGACAACATTAACAATTACTTCAACCATATTGGAGCCTGTAATGTTACTGTACATCATGCTCGCGTCTTTCAAAGAATTAGAGTCTACCTGCATTTGAGGCTTTGGCTTGTCTCTAAACTTCAGCATACCTTCATTGAGACCTTTCTGAACCAAATCCCTGAAAAGGGAACATCGTACCTCTTTTCTTACGTTGCTTTAGTGGTGGGATTTTTAAATCCTTAGGTGCTACCACTTGACCATCAGCAACTAAGAGATCATAAATCTCGTCACATTTGGTTACGTCGAACGTATATGTTTTGGGAACATATCTTCCATTGCTTGGTTCGACATGATTATTCCCATTTGAGGGCCTTAACAATTTACACGTATAAGGGGGCCCTGGTCTTAGTTCAGCAATGCCAACCTCCTTCCTTTCGATATCGCCAATTGCCATGTTGAATTCTTGGTTGCTTTTGTTTGATTCAACATAAGAAAACTTTTCTCTTTTGTGATATTTCTGAGTTCTGGCTTTCTCATCCCTTAGTCTTTCGACATGTCGAACTTTATCAGCCAACTGGGTCATGTCTCTCAAGTGTTGAGTGTCTAGCTTCTTCCTTATGGAATAATCTAGGCCACAAACGGCCATTTCGACTAACTCATGCTCAGGCACTTGAGTGAAACATCTTGCCTTTAACAACCTGAATCTTTTGAGATAATCATCAATGGATTCAGTGTGATTTCTCTTGACACTCGCCAATTCATTTAGACTTATCTTAGATTGGCCCATGTAGAATTGTTCATGGAATAACCTCTCCAATTGAGTCCAATTCTGGATCGAATGTGGTGTAAGAGTAGTAAACCACGTGAAGGCATTCTTTGTTAGAGAATTTGGAAAGTATTTCAACCTCAAATTCTCATCATTTGCTAAACCTCCTGCCTCTATCATATATCGTGCGATATGTTCGACAATGGACTCACTAGTATCACCTGCAAACTTGGTGAACTTAGGATTTTTGTAACCCCTAGGAAGTTTAGACTGTAATACCAATTCCGACAAAGGAGAAACAAATTTTGGCCTATGTAGGCCAATATATAAACCATTTTGAGCCATTAAATTTTGCTCCTATGTTTTGTTGTTGGACATTCCTAACAACTTCATCGGCATCATGATTTATATCCACTAATACCACTTCAGGTTAACCTTGAATCACTGGTTCGACAGGTTGGGGTTGAGGCACAGGTTGTGGCCTTTAAACCATTGGTTCGATCAACCGCAACGGTTGTTGGTTTTGGATTTGTGGAACCGGATGGTAAATAGGTTGTGGAGGAGGAAAGAAATATGGTATCCTCCCCATTTGTGTGGTTAGGGTTTGGTAACTCCATTTTGTGTCCCGTATCAAAGGGTTAAACACGGTACCAATTTTTTGTGTCAACAAGTTAATGATTTCGTGATTACTCTCATCCATTTGTTGTCTTAACAAATTCATCAAATCAGTTGTTAAGACTGGTAGAGTATTTCGACCAAAAATGATAGAACTTGAGGGACTATTTGCGTTGTGAACGGATTTTTTTTATCTGCAAATGCAGACACACTATTATGCATATTTGCCATCATCGAAGTTGGCATACCATAAGGTTGCTCCCTAGAAAGGTTCTGCACATTTGTGTTTCGATCATCAAGCCTAGGCCTGACTAAAGGAGAACTTGGGACACTAGTAGTCAAAGGAACACCAGCTGTGAATGGGGGCACAAACGTTCCTATTTCTGGTCGTGTCATTGGAGAGGACGTTGAAACGGTTGAGGGAACTTTTACTCTCGTTTCCGTCGAAAGTGGCATAGCCATGGTTACCCCCACGACGGTCGACACATTTAAATCTCCCAAAGGAGTAGTCGCTTGTAAAGATTGTTCTTGTGAAGACGATTGTGAAGAGGATGAACTGGCACGAGCCAAAGATTTACCACTGCTCAAATGCATACACAAACAATTTGGTGTTTTTAGCATTAAAGTTACCTGAAAATAGTAACGAAATTCTAAAAGCGGATCTCTCAAGGAGATGAGTTTTGAAAAAAGTTTTGAAAAAAAGTTTTTTATGAAAAAGTTTTTGAAAATCAATTGCACAAACGGGGTCCCACCGGGTGTGCCGATTTGTTTACTGGTGTTTTCGAAAAACTACGGGCTAGTTCTGATCATTACAATCGAGGCCGAACTAGAAATCTCAGGACATGTTGTGCAAAGGTTTTTATCAAAAACGGTTTGAAAAAAGCTACGAAATGCACTCAGGTTACTTAGAGAGTAGGATGTGTTTTAGAGTAAAAAAGGCACTGTCTCTCGATAGGTTTGAGATTGCAAGTAAAAGCAAGATAAAATTAAAGGAAAGAATAAAAGTTTAAACGCATAAACTTAAAGGAAATGTAAAATTCATTGCATTAAAAGTAAAATGGTCTACAAATTACTTTACATACATTATGTATAACTCGTTTCGCTATGCGTCGGTAGTTTGAGTGTTGTATAATTTCCATAAATGATTTATGGCCCATTCTCCGACTAGGAAACTCTTATTTATACATATATAAAATAACTGGCAAAAGACTAATCCCATGATCAACATTTCCTCCATCTTGGACAACTGGTTGTCCCCACGTTTCCACTAAGGAAACCGCCTTTGAGCTTGAAATCGTATCTTTCCCGCCTTGCTTCCTTGACTTCGACGCAATTACGCTTTTAGCCTTGCTCTGTTGAACTCTTAACCATGCGCGCTAGGCTTGCTATCTTGTCAAAATCCTCAATTTAAAATGAGATAGCCTTCAATTCCTGCAAAGTTAAAAGTCAACTAAATGTTGACCACATTAAATGGGCCTGTCAAAATTACAGGCTAACACTAATATTTCG
>Ga0315913_1002580_pt1 | contig 21391 bp, 13 predicted proteins | sample MpolsnodulesMG_FD_207736 | JGI IMG/M metagenome (GOLD analysis project Ga0315913, IMG submission 207736) | Medicago polymorpha root nodule microbial communities from Los Angeles, California, United States - small nodules | ecosystem: Host-associated > Plants > Roots > Nodule | place: USA... | reverse complement strand
AGTGAGAGATCAGAGATTGACTTCTCAGCTGTTTGATAAGAAGCAAAAATACACTATTTCTTGACTCTTCAATGTAAGTTACTTTTTTGAAAATTGAAGTTCACAAGTTACTAGTTTGAATATAAGAAAACAACATGCATGCAATTAAAAGTATTCAAAAAACTTGCCTTTGCATATCAGTCAATGACAATAGTTGACCTCTAAAAAGCAGACAAATTGAATAAGGCAGAAATGAGAAAAGTGCAGCTAATTCATTTTTGTGAACTGTAAGTAAACCAAAATTGCTCAGCATCAGTGCAAAATGAAATCTTATACTAATCGGCAGAAAATCGTCGAAAGAAAATAAGAAATAAATAAGAAGGGACGATTGTGGATAGCTATTAGCTAGTTATGCCTTTTGGACCTGAGAGCCAATGTTTTCTTGATCAAGGAGTTATATAAGTACTCAGTAATAGACTCATCATAATATTTTCTCCATAAAAGTAAACCATAAACCATTAGTTGCACCACTAGAAAATCCACACTGAGAAGCTCATAAAACAAAAACCAAAAAAAAGTGATACAACATTACAATTCTGTTAGTTACGTAACATTTTATTTATATGTGAATTATCATGACATTCTTTTATAGTGTTACATACTCTGCATTGCATCATAAAATTCACCCTGATCACAATAACTCAGATGATAATTGAGCTGAAGATGTTGAAGGAGACGACAAAAAGGGTTTGGGTGGTATTTCCAGCACTTGAAGGCTCCCTTCCAACATTTCTACCACTTTATGCATTCCTGGTCGATGCGAAGGGTCGGTTTGGATGCACCATAAACTCACCACTGTCATTTTTCTTACCATTTCTTCATCGATTTCATTTTTAATGCACCTGAGCCCAAGATCCTGATTCAATTCAAGACGCTTGTAAATCCAGTGTGGAAAATATATTTCGCTAGAACAATCAACTTCAACCTTAATGTTCTTTCTTCGACCAACCATTTCTAAAACCATCATTCCATAACTATAGACATCTGATTTATGTGACACCCCGCCAAAATTTCTGGAGAACAACTCTGGAGCAATATATCCTGGTGTTCCCCTCGCACCAAATATGGATACAATGCTTTCTTTTCTTGGACATATTTTAGCAAGTCCGAAATCTGAAATTTTAGGACAGAAATCTTCATCAAGTAATATATTATGAGGTTTTATGTCAAAATGTAAGATTCTAGTGTTACAGCCTCTGTGCAAGTACTCTAACCCACGAGCAACACCAACTGCAATATCATACAATGTTTTGCAATCCAATTGGTGATCATCTTTTAATGGATTTTTTTCTTCATATATTAACTTTTCAAGTGATCCATTAGGCATGAATTCATAAACTAGGGCCTTTTTAGAACCATCCAAACAGAACCCCAAAAGTCTAACAACGTTGACATGCGAAGTTCTACTGATACTCGCAACTTCGTTGATGAAATCTTCACCATCACCTTTGGATTCACTTAAAACCTTTACTGCAACGGTATTCTCATCTTGTAACTTACCTTTGTATACACTTCCATATCCTCCCTGGCCTAATTTATTTTTGAAAGAGTTTGTTATTTTCTTGACATCTGAATAATTGTACCTAGCAGCTGGAAGAGGTCCATGTTCCTTCAAAAACTTCTCAATAATTTGATGGGTGGGATTCTCCTTCCTGAACAAAAGAAATGTGGGAGGGAAGATCGTTGTCCTAAACCAACAAACTAAGATCATCAGCAAGCCAAATGCAACTCCAGCTACTGAGCCCACTGAACATTGTTGTTTGATAGAACATGAAAATGTTTAGGGTAAGAAGGAAATAATGAAAAATTTATTAAATCCAAATCATATTTATAAGCTATCTCTTTGATTACAGCAACAACCAAGCCTATCCCACTAAAGGTTATCTCTTTGATTAACTAGACTAATTGTTTTCTTTGGAAATTTCTTAATCTTTATAGTAGTTTAAATAGATAAAAGTGAATAATCAGATTTAATCTATAAAATGGGATTAGGTATTTCATTAAGTAATTAATCATTAAGAGATAGTATATATTTTCCATGAAATGATGCAAAGCTTCCTTGGTAAAACTCAACATTTTTACATTTCCAGAAATCTAAAACATTTACCTATTGTCACTATACGCACCGTCTTGGACTTCCTTGCGACTGCAACTGCAAGTGACAAAATGCAAATAAAAGATAAAAGCTTAAGACTTGCATAGGTGTTTTTTTGTTGTTGAAAATAATTCATTATTTCAGTTTGGTTTTAATAGTTATTCTAATTACAAAAATATATCCAATTTGAGATTGTGCCCAAATCATTTCTATTTGAGAGCTTAAGTGTTGCTCGAATCCTTAAACACAAGCTCTAACGTGGTTAGTCTGACTTGATCAGTTTAAAGAAACGGTATTACTTTCTATAAAACGTGCATTTTCCAAGAGAGAGAAAGAGAGAAAAACCTGTATCACATCTTCCAGCATGAGCTCTATCAGTGCAGTAACACCTGAAACTGTATACATCTTTATCAAATCCACACCTTCCTCCGGATCTGCTACACTCATTGCAATCACTAGCTATCCAATTCAACCGAAACCCATTTCTCAGTGATTCTTCAATCCCTCCTTTCACAACATTTTCCACCATCGCATACACCACTTCATCCCTGCAATTCTTAGACACCAAGCTTACATTCTTATCATCCGCATACAATGCCACAACTGAACTCGTTTCAGTTTCTGCAAAGCAACCGATTTTGTTCCTTATCAGCCTTTGTTGAGTTGCATCTGAAGAACAATCTCACTTCACTTTGGTTAGGTGCAAGGTAGAACATGTTAATGGGAAAAGTGAGGTTTTGGGTTGGTGAAAGACAGCCTTTGTTGGTGTTTGATCTTGAAAAAACAACATTGGACACTCTTAACGAATGACTTTGATAGAAAATTTTGTTGATTATGTATTCGGTATTAGAAAGATTGAGAATAGGAAAACCAATAGTATTGTCACAAGAGATATCAAAACCAGGGTAGCCACAATAGTGTGGTTGTAATCCTTTGATATAGAAAGGGTAGCTTATACTTTGATTGCCACATGTTTTGACTTCACAAGCTTCAAATTTTGGTTCTATGAAGCATAGAGTGGTTGTGGTAAGAAGATAAAAAAGGATGATGTATGAATAAATTTGGGGACAGTAGAAGGGCTTGAGGATAAACAAAGGGCTTTTTTTGTTCATTCTGTAGACTTATGGCTGGTTCCTAGTCGGAGGGTATTGGAGAAGGCCGAGAAACTTGATATGTTATGTTTAAACAATGCTATTTAGAATATCTTTTGTCTACATTTTTTGAAAAAATAAGTTTGAATTTTTAGATGGCTGACTAATTAATTGACTTGCTCAACCACCAAAGTCGAAGGCAAGTGGTTGATATAGTGTATAGCCATCAAGTTTGTTGATATATCAAGTGTGAGTTAGAGTCCCGCATTAGTTGAAAGTGTGGATGTTAAACATCGTATACATGAGGTGCTCCAGTTATGGCCAATATGACGGAGTGAGGGTGTTTTGTGACTGTCAAAGGAATATTTATCTGGCCAAGATATCCACACCCAAAAAATGTTAGACATATTCCATCTTGAGCTGAAAGATGAAGAAAAATTTGAAAGAATATTAACGATGTTAATATGAAAAGCCAGGACATTAAGCAATGAAATTTCTAATGGAAAGGGTGCAAGCAATAAGTATGATTATGTTCAGTGGTTGGATGTTGCTATCATTGTCGACTTGCAGTTGGACTTAGAACTTTTCAGCCAAGACTTGGGGAAATTTACTTCCACATGGTTTTTTCTTTTGAATCCTACTTCCACAAGGCTGTTGCTATCATTCTTGACTTTTAACCATTCAATGCATTTGTTTTGATGACAATTTTATAAAATTATTATCTTAAGATTTTTTCAGTTGTCTGTATAATGCTATTGTCAGTTTTTCAGTTAAATTTTGGATTGAAATTTAGATTGAATTAATTAGGCATTATTTTCGATGGGGAAATACTTCAAAGTATAGGTTTGAATTACTTTAAAAAGGCTGCATCATAAGAATAGGCTCAATTGATTGGAATGTCTTCACTTACCACCAGACACTTTTCAAGAATATTCAAAATTTAAAATTCACTGTCTAAATAGTTTCCTGACAAGTTGTTACCATCCATAACTGTAAGTACAATCTCTGTCCACAAAGTTAGTGATCACAAATGTGTGGTGATTACAATATCGTGAAAAATAACATTAAAAAAATTAAGTAAAACAAATCAAATTATTAAAACATTTAAGAATAATCAAATTATTAAAAGTAAACAGTTATGTTCCAATATAAAAAATTTAGTTGCAATATTTTATTTTTGTTGCCTTCTCAAATATGTAGATTGGAAGACAGTATATTGGGTGCATTTGTTTTAGCTTTAAAAAAAGTCAATTGTATTTTAAACAAATTTAGATATTTAAAAAAAAAATATCTGAAACTATTTGTGTTTGTTAACTACTCAAAAAAAGTTATTTTTAACTAGTTCATGTGATACCTCCTTTTATTTGAAAACGCTAATCATAATAGCTTTTCATTTTAGAGTTAAAATATATTTTTTTTATAAAATGATTTTTCTAAAAATCCTAAACAAAAACTACAAAAATAAAAAAAAAAATGATTTTTTGGTTAAAAAATAGATCTTTTTTCAAAAAAAATCCGAAACAAACGGGACCATATTCTAGTTGTCAATTGAAGACATTACATCCTCGGCAAGGCTAATCACACATGGACTATAAAATATTTGCTCAAGTTTTCCTTACCAGAAATTAATATTGATTAACATTGTTCTGCTTTTCACAACAGAAGCTACTAATCTCTGCAAGTTACTAAAAAATGACTTGCATTTAGTTTTTATATTCTGTTTTTCACAGCATATCATTTAATTACGTTGCAAATAAAAATATTCATAGAAATTTTCTATGTATGTCAGTCAATGACAATAGTTGCCTCTAAAAACAGCATAGATTAAGAAAAATCCTCTTGTCTGTGTGATCTTAATTACAATAAATGAATAATGAAGAAATTGGAAAAGTGTACCAATGTCTTTTTTGGAACTGTGAAGCAAACCAAAATAAGTTAGGCAGAACGCAAAATGAAATCTTATAGTAATCTGCAGAGAAATAAAATTCTACTCAAAAACGCAATAATAAGGATATGTAATAATAGCCTACTCATAAAGATCATATAATAACAGCCTATGAGATATATAACATTTCATTTTGATATGTAATTATCATGACATTATTTTCTAGTGTTATATGCTCAGCATTGCAAGTCAATATCCAAACAAATTACAATATTTCAGATGATAACTGGATTGAAGATGTTGAAGGAGAAGACAGAAAGGGTTTGGGTGGTATTTCAAGCACGTGAAGGCTCCCCTCCAACATTTCCACTACTTTATTCATTGCTGGTCGATTTGAAGGGTCGGTTTGTATGCACCATAAACTCACCACTGTCATTTTTCTTACCATTTCCTCATCAATTTCATTTTTAATTCATCTGAGTACAAGATCCTGATTCAATTCAAGACGCTTGTAAATCCAATGTGGAAAATATAACTCGCTAGAACAATCAACTTCAACCTTAATGTTCTTTCTTCGACCAACCATTTCTAAAACCATCATTCCATAACTGTAGACATCTGATTTATGTGACACCCCACCAAAATGTCTAGAGAACAACTCTGGAGCAATATATCCTGGTGTTCCCCTTGCACCAAATATTGATACAATGCTTTCTTTTCTTAGACATATTTTAGCAAGTCCAAAATCTGAAATTTTTGGACAAAAATCATCATCTAGTAATATATTATGAGGTTTTATGCCAAAATGCATGATTATAGTGTTGCAGCCTCTGTGCAAGTACTCTAATCCACGAGCAATGCCAACAGCAATATCATACAATGTTTTGCAATCCAATTGACGATCATCCTTCAATGGGTTTTTCTCTTCATATATGAACTTTTCAAGAGATCCATTAGGCATAATTCATATATTAATGCCTTTTTAGAACCATCCAAACAGAACCCCAAAAGTCTAACTACGTTGACATGTGAACTTCTGCTGATACTTGCAACTTCATTAATGAAATCTTCACCATCACCTTTTGATTCACTTAAAACCTTTACCGCAACAGTACGCTCACCATGTAACTTCCCTTTGTTTACACTTCCATACCCTCCTTGGCCCAATTTTGTTTTGAAAGAGTTCGTTAGTTTCTTGACATCTGAATAACTGTACCTAGCAGCAAGAAGAGGTCCTTGTTCTTTCAAGAACTCCTCAATAATTTGATGGGTTGAACTCTCCTTCCTGAACAGAAGAAACATTGGAGGGACGATCTTTACCCTAATGCAGTAAGCCAACAACATCAGCACTGCAACTCCAATAACCGTCATGGCTGCTGGAGAATTGTAAGTTATTTGTACAACAAAAATGTTAAATTTAAGAAAGTAATGACTTCTAGAAAATTTGCACTGTAACATATTGATGAGCTTTCACATTCAAGATCAGTGAATTTAAAGTCATGTGCTGTAAGTTATTTAAAGTTTAAACAGTACATTACCTGCACCTAGATTGACATTCACGCTCGGCCCTTTCTTTTACCAACTTCAATTAGAAGAAACAATTCAGATTTGACATATAAAGATAAAGGTGTGCAGAGAAGAACATTGTGCAGTGCCTTTATGTGTGCTTTGTGTGTCCAGGGTGCTGATGGGGTTATTTTCGTAAAATACAGGTTTCTTAGCAAACATTGAAGTGTGAATAGCAATATTCATATTTTCGTTCCCTTCCAAAACCCTTTTCTTTTCTTTTCCTTTCTTTTCTCTTCCCAATTTTTGTGTTAGGGTTCCGTCAAATCCGAAGAAAAGCGATAACAATGGCTGTGAATCTGACGGAAGGGGCGATAGAGAGAATTTGCAGAGACGATATCTCTTGTGTTGAAGTTGAAGAGTTTAGGCCGGTGTTGCAAGTCATTGATGTGAAAATATACCGTCTTTTGCTGTCTGATGGTACGCATACCAATGTTGGAGTGCTCAGCATTGGATTGCAAGAGTTGGTCTTACACAGGATGTTGCAGAAAGGCTCAATTGTTAGGCTCAATGACTTTTCTCCTTCAATGTAGTTTCAAAGCCCAAGTGAGTTTATTTTGTCTATCTCTGAATTTATTTGTTAATTTTAGTCAATGAAATGATTGGGTTCTCTGATTTGTTATTATAAATAGGATTATTTTCATCTCTGACCTTGAAATTCTACGGGACAAATGTCATCTGATCGGAGAACCCGTTCCTTCCCACCTTATTCGGTTTTCTGACCTTGAGTTATCTGACGGTAAGATTTAGTGTGTTTTATTTTATTTCCCCTCCTATCCTCAAGTTTTAAGTTCAATTATTGCCTCTCTATCTGCAGGTATACAAGATAGTATAATGGAAATGGATCTGAATCTGATGCAGGGGGCAATAGAGAGAATGTACAGTGACAATTTATCTTGTGATGAAGAGGAGTTTAAGCCAGTGCTGCAAGTCATACACATGGAAAGCAGCCCTCTTTGGCTGTCTGATGGTTCACATTCTACTATTGCCATGCTCTCCCCTGATTTGGATGAAGAGTTTGAATACCTGCCCGACTCTTCCAAAAGGCTGCAGAAAGGCTCGTTTGTTAAACTTACTAACTTCAAGTTTGAAACATATATACACACCAAGTGAGTTTGTTTTCTTTATCTCTGAATCTATTATCTATTTTAGTTGATGTTGATGAGAGATGAAAGGTCTTCAACTATGTTTCTGGATTTGTTATTTTAAACAGGATTATTTTCATCTCCGGCCTTGAAATTCTACTGGACAAATGTCATCTGATCGGAGAACCCGTCCCACTACTCAAATGTTTGACTGCACGATAATTATTGTGTTTTATTTCCCCTGCTTTCCTCAAGTTTTATGTTCAATTTTTCACTCTCTATCTGCAGTTAGACGAGATAGAATAGAGGGTGAGAATCTGACACAAGGGGCGATAGAGAGAATGTACAACGACAATTTCTCTTGTGATGAAGAGGAGTTTAAGCCGGTGCTGCAAGTCATCCACATGGAAACCAGCCCTCTTTGGCTGTCTGATGGTACACATTCTACCATTGCAATTATCTCCCCTGATTTGGAAGAAGATTATGTCCATCCTGCAAATCACTCCGTCGAACACCAGTTTGCCACATTCAGAAGGATCCTGCATAACAGCTCGTTTGTTAAACTCACTAACTTCAAGTTGGAAACATTAACACACACCCAGTGAGTTTGTTTTCTCTATCTCTGAATTTATTAACTATGTTAACATCGAGGTTTCTGGATTTTATATCTTTATGAACAAATAAACTAGTTGAATTGCCCATTTAATTTGATTGTACGATTTGTTGTTTATTATAAACATGATTATTCTCATCTTTGACCTTGAAATTGTACTGGAGAAATGTGATCTGGTCAGAGAACCTGTCCCGCTACTCAAAGGTTTGACCGTACAATTCAGTGTGTTTTATTTCCCCTGCTTTGCTCAAGTCTTATGTGCAATTTTTTCCTCTCTATCTGCAGCTAGACAAGATAGAATAATGGGTGTGAGTCTGACACAAGCGGCGATAGCGAGAATGTACAGCAACAAATTCTCTTTTGATAAAGAGTTTAAGCTGGTGTTGCAGGTTATCCACATGAATATCCCCTATCTTTTGCTGTCTGAAGGTCTGTGCTATAATACTGTAATCCTCCCTAGGAATTTGGTAGAGTTGGTCCATTCCGGAAGGCTGCAGAAAGGCTCGGCTGTTAAACTCACTCACTTCACCGCAAGTCTGATTCAAAACCACAAGTGAGTTTGTTTTATAATTTATTTTAGCTAATGAAATAAAAGATGAGATGATTATTAGTCTTCAACTATATTAAGAGTGAGATTTCTGGAATGTGCATGCTTTATTTCACTAAACAAAATAGTTTGTTCACTCAAGATGGTGGCTTACCATTTGGTTTTCTGATTTATTATTTATTTATAAACAGGGTTATTATCATCTTAGACCTTGATGTCATACTGGACAAATGTGAGCTGATCGGAGAACCAGTCCAATTACCCAAAAATGCACCTGACCTAATTGTTACATACTCTGCATTACATTTTAATATTCACACAAATTACAATATTTCAGATGATAGATCGATCGGTGATGTTGAAGGAGAGGACAAAAAGGGTTTGGGTGGTATTTCCAGCACTTGAAGAGTCCCTTCCAGCATTTCCACCACTTTATGCATTGCTGGTCGATGCAAAGGGTCAGTTTGTATGCACCATAAACTCACCACTGTCATTTTTCTTACCATTTCTTCATCAATTTCATTTTTAATACACCTGAGTCCAAGATCTTGATTCAATTCAAGACGCTTATAAATCCAGTGTGGAAAATATAACTCGCTTGAACAATCAACTTCAACCTTAATGTTTTTTCTTCGGCCAACCATCTCTAATACCATCATTCCATAACTGTAGACATCTGATTTATGCGACACCCCTCCAAAATGTCTGGAGAACAACTCTGGAGCAATATATATCGGTGTTCCCCGTGCACCAAATATAGATACAATGCTCTCTTTTCGTGGACATACTTTAGAAAGTCCAAAATCTGAAATTTTGGGACAAAAATCATCATCTAGTAATATATTATGAGGTTTTATGTCAAAATGCAAGATTCTAGTGTTGCAGCCTCTGTGCAAGTACTCTAATCCACGAGCAACGCCAACTGCAATATCAAACAATGTTTTGCAATCCAATTGGCGATCATCCCTCAATGGATTTTTCTCTTCGTATATGAACTTCTCAAGAGATCCATTAGGCATGAATTCATATATTAATGCCTTTTTAGAATTATCCAAACAGAACCCCAAAAGTCTAACAACGTTGACATGTGAAGTTCTACTGATACTCGCAACTTCATTAATGAAATCTTCGCCATCACCTTTTGATTCATTTAAAACTTTCACTGCAACAATACGCTCATCATGTAACTTCCCTTTGTAGACACTTCCGTACCCTCCCTGGCCTAATTTGTTTCTAAAAGAGTTGGTCATTTTTTTGACATCTGAATAACTGTACCTTGCAGCTGGAAGAGGTCCATGTTCTTTCAAGAATTCCTCAATAATTTGATGGGTCGAACTCTCCTTCCTGAACAAAAGAAATGCTGGAGGACAGACCTTTCTCTTAATGCAGTAAGCCAACAACATCAGCCCTGGAACTCCAATTGCTACCATGGCTGCTGGAGAATCATAAATTATTTGAAACGCAATGTTTAGTGTTAGAAAGCAATGATTTCTACATATATAAACAAAATTTGCATTATTACGATAGCCTGGCTAAATTTTGGCTTTCTACAACAAAAAAATTTGCACTATAACATATTGATGAACTTTCAAATTCAAGATCAATGAATTTAAAGTCATGTGCTGCAATTTAATTAAATAGTACATTACCTATACCCAGTTTGGCATTCCGAGTCAGCTCTTTTGTAACTGCAATTAGAAGAAACAATTCAGATTTGACATATGAAGACAAAGTTGTGCAGAGAAAAATATGGTTTGCTAATTTAGTGCTGCGTAGAAAATATTAAAAAGTCAATCAATGGAACTGATCTCTTGCCATGCAACAGTAATAGGAAATCAGCTAAAAATTGTAGTAAGTGCTAATATTAAAAGACAACAAGATAGTACTTAGATTAGGCACATCAATGTAGTGTCACTGCTCTTGATCATTTTAGATGGAAACATTTATGAACTTATAATGTGGAAAACAGATAAAAGCAACAACTGTTATATTAGTGCAGTGCATTTATGTGTGCTTGTGTTTCCAGGTTGTCTGTTTTAGTATACCATTGGCACAATAAAACCTCCCCTTGCTATCAACTTGACACCGTCCTTTTTGGTTGACGTGACAGTATGCACATTCCTTGGTTATGTGTACTTCAGCTTGGATATCAGCAGTTACGAAGGTAAAAGGGTCGCTAGCGTCAGCGAAGTCTTTAGACGGAAGCGGGACATCTGTACAAGCTGTAAAAGCACTCCGAGATGCATTATCATTAATGCTGTAAGGCTGATAGTAGAGATCGTAGTGAGAGCATTTTGTATAATTATGCATATATGTTAGAGGTTTGATATGTAGAGTACGGTTGCACATGAACAAGGTTGTATTATGTTCAATATGAAAAGAAACAAAGCGAGAGGTGGGAGGAAGAGTATAATTATATTTGAAAGCTTCGCAACTTTTGTTTTGCAGCATTTTGTAGAGATTAATGTCTCTAAAAACACAGGTACAAGTACTACCACTGTGCAACTGAGGAGGATACACAGCTGCAACCACAAACTCAAACCATTTCCCTTTATTCTGATATTTGATCATTTTGGCCTTCATTGGATCACCATCACAGTTAGGTATTGGCAGTAAGCCACAGTCCTGGCGTTCTGTTGTGGTGAAAGGAAAGCTGATATTGCCAAGGTATCCGCAACTAAACGAAGGTGGACACTCTCCTTGGTACTTAATCTCATCTCCACCCACCAACACAAGTAGCAGCATGAGGTGTGAAGACAAAAAGAACATAAATTCATAATTAACGGAGGCCATCATGATAATGAATCACCCGCTAGCGCATTTGTGAGTTAAAAAACATTAATAATGTAAGGAGTCTTCATTCACTCTTCACCATATACACTTCATGTAATGTAATGTATGAGGCCACGAGGTGAAATTCTAATATGATCACATGACCAAATTAAAAGTATTTGGTTACACACATAAAGAAATATTTTTTTAATAGTAAAGAGGAAATTGATAAAACAATGATTGAATATTTTAAGAACCATATTTTTATGTATGTGTGTTTAACCACTATTGATTTGGTCTTGTGACCATGGAAGAATCCCTGGGCCATGAGTTGCTTAGTTGACTTCGAGAATGACTATGGAAGAAGACTTGGCTATTGACTAATTAGTGGCCGGCAAAAAAAAAACACCCAAAAGGAATACTATTGATTACTTTGAGCTTGACTTATATGTAAAAAGAAATACCGAGGAAGCCTATGTGGGGACCATTTAGAAAATACTTTCTCTGGTCTCAAATATAAAAAAAGATTCTTTTTTTAGGTTCATTGAATAATTAATGTATCTGTTTTACAATGTAGACCAGATACATTACTCAATGAACCCAAAAAATGAATCTTTTCTTATATTTGAGACCGGAGGGAGTATAATTAGAAAATAAGAATATGGGTCCATTTTGACCTTGATTTTTATTTTTATCTGGTCACGGTATCTGCAAATAAAAGAAGTTGGACATTTTCCATCTTGAGCTGAAACATGAACCAGAACGAATATTAATGATTTGAAAATGAAATGCAAGAAGCCAAGAACACCACGGTTGTTTCGTTTGCGGAAATACTTCGTATTTTCATTTCATTTTTTTATTTTTTTAAAAATATTTTCATTTTTAAATTTTTAAGATTTAGAAAATATATTTGTTTTGATGTCATTTTTTCATTTCTATATTTAAAATGTGTTTAGCTTAGATATTTTTTTTATAAAATAATTCATAAATATTTTAAATTTTGAATTAAATTTGTCTATAACACATTGGTGTCCAACAAGTCTACATGATAGTGATGATTATTTCTGAAATATAAACAAAATTATTCAAAAGTATAATAATTTTAATAAAATAAATACTAAAAAATATATAAATTTTATGGTTGATTAAGTAAATTGCTATATATATATATATATATTAAAAATGTAGTTTTTAGTATCTATAAAAAATCTACACTTTTTAATCTATACTATATATAAAGAAAACTACCCCTTTCAGCGCTTTTGAGCTGAATTTTTTTTCCTCCAAAAATACCCTCAATTTTCAATACAAATAACACATGTAACAAATAGATAAGAATAAATTTAAATATTAAAACAAATGTAACAAACACAATATGAATATATATTTTTTTGTTTTTTTTCCTTTATCATTTAAAAAGAGTAACAAACTAGATGAGTATATTTATACTTACTTTTTCACCATTCCAATTATACCCTTAAACACTTTTTTCTATAATAAAATTGTCGTTGGTGTAATTAAAAAAAGAATTTAGATTATATTGTATTATTGTCGGTGTCGTTGAAATAGATAAGAATGATTAGTTTGATTTTTTTAAACTTAAAAGCAACAAAAATTTATATTTTTTTTTAGTTTTAATCAAAATCAAAATTTCATAAAAAAAAACACCGTTCATAATTTTCAAACGTTAGCGCACTAAAAAGGGCAGAAAGACGGGACATGACTGCCCATCTTTTCACAAGTATTTATAACATTTTCCTTTTACATTTCTAGGACTAAAAATCGTAATGAAAAATTTTACAGGACTAAAGAGTAAGATTTTCTTTTACAAATCTAATGGAGCCATCCCAACTTTATAAGGATGAAGTAAAGGATTCTTAACATGAAAAGAAGTAAAATAACTGATTCTTCATTGATGTAGTGAAGGTTAAGTACTAGTAGTGGGAACTGTTACTTTATATACATAAATTTTCTTCACAAATAGATATGTATCAGTGTCATGTATGAATCAAGTGATCTAAATATAGAACTTATTTGATACGCAGTTGACTTGGAAAATGGAGGAAGACTTGATGAAAAAGAGAGGCAGATTAACCATAGTCCACATATATGTGAGATAAGCAATACTGCAAAGTTACAAAGGTTTATTGCTGGCCATATCTTAATTATCCCACTTATGAAGCTGGAACCCACTGCTCTATTTCCTTTATTGAAAAAGAGAGGTAGATTAGATTAACTAACATCTCTAGTCCATAGAAATGTGAGATAAAATTGAAAGTAAGAAAGGTGTGTTGCTGTCCATGTCTTAATTATATCCCACCAATGAAGCATGACCCATTGGTTTATTTCCTCTATTGACGAAACAGCACATTTAGGGATTGACTCCTTCAACATTAAAATAATTTCAAATTTATTTTTTGTTACAACCTGGAAACTTCTTTGGCACCCATTAGAAAGGGAAGATGGTATTGCCAAGGTATCCATAACTAAATGAAAGGGGACAAACTCCTTGGTACCCATAACTCAAGTCGTCATGAATCACCCACTAGTACATTTATGAGCTAAAAAACATTATAATGTAAATTAGCAGTCTTAATTCACTCTACACCATACATTTCATGTATGAGCTGCTTAGTTGCCCTGGACATGGCAAACCAGACAATACTTCACTACTAACCTGCAAATAATTACACACCAAAGAGTACCAGTTCCAAAAAAATTAATTAGTGCAAATAAAACCTCTTAAAATTTCACTCCTACAGTTTCTCGCTAAAATATATGGAGTATGCAGCCAATACATTTAGGGACTATAATGATAGTGAGTCACACATCCAGGGATCAAATGGTTGTTTACTCTAAATATATGGGACCTAAACAAAAAGCCTTCAGCTGCATAGCGACAGTATCTGTCTCTGATACTTTAACCCACCAGTAGAATACTAAACCATACCTTACTGTCTTGCTTGCCTATGAGTTTTTGTAGTTTTCAATTCTCATTTGAATTTCTCTCTGCACTGCACCTGCAACCATGGTCTCTTTTACATATTTCGTTTGGTATGCTAACAATAAAGAGATGAATCAACATTTGAATTACTAAACCATACCTTACTGTCTCGCTTGTCTAGAAAATCTACATTGAGCAACTCATAAAACATAAACCAAAAGAAATGAATCAACATTACAATTCTATTAGTTACATAACATTTTATTTATATGTGAATTATCATGACATTCTTTCATAGAGTTACATACTCTGCATTGAGTTTCAATATCCACACAAATTACAATATTTCAGATGATAGATCATTAGGTGATATTGAAGGAGAAGACAAAAATGGTTTGGGTGGTATTTCCAGCAATTGAAGGCTCCCTTCCAGCATTTCTACCACTTTATGCATTGCCGGTCGATGCGAAGGGTCTGTTTGTATGCACCATAAACTCACCACTGTCATCTTTCTTACCATTTTTTCATCAATTTCATTTTTAATACACCTGAGTCCAAGATCCTGATTCAATTCAAGACGCTTGTAAATCCAATGTGGAAAATATAACTCGCTAGAACAATCAACTTCAACCTTAATGTTCTTTCTTCGGCCAACCATTTCTAAAACCATCATTCCATAACTATAAACATCTGATTTATGTGACACCCCGCCAAAGTTTCTGGAGAACAACTCTGGAGCAATATATCCTGGCGTTCCCCTTGCGCCAAATATGGATACTATACTTTCTTTTCTTGGACATATTTTAGCAAGTCCAAAATCTGAAATTTTTGGGCAGAAATCCTCATGAAGTAATATATTATGAGGTTTTATGTCAAAATGTAATATTCTAGTGTTGCAGCCTCTGTGCAAGTACTCCAATCCACGAGCAACGCCAACTGCAATATCATACAATGTTTTGCAATCCAACTGACGATCATCCTTCAAAGGACTTTTCTCTTCATATATGAACTTCTCAAGCGATCCATTAGGCATGAATTCATATATTAGTGCCTTTTTAGAACCATCCAAACAAAAGCCCAAAAGTCTAACAACGTTGACATGCGAAGTTCTGCTGATACTTGCAACTTCGTTGATGAAATCTTCACCATTGCCTTTAGATTCACTTAAAACCTTGACTGCAACCATACGTTCGTCATGTAACTTCCCTCTGTATACACTTCCATATCCTCCCTGACCTAATTTGTTTTTGAAAGAGTTTGTCATTTTCTTGACATCTGAATAATTGTACCTAGCAGCTGGAAGAGGTCCATGTTCCTTCAAAAAATTCTCAATAATTTGATGTGTTGGATTGTCTTTCCTGAACAAAAGAAATGCCGGAGGGAAGGTCTTTTTCCTAAAGCAACAAACTAAGACAATCAGCAAGGCAGATGCAACTCCAGCCACCGAGCCAACTGGACATTTTTGTTTGATAGAACATGAAAATGTTAAAGGTAAGCAAGATATAATGACCAATTTTTTGAAATCAAATTCATATTATTAGAATAGGAAATATTCTTAGTCAACCTTTGTATTGAATAGCCTTTAGTAATATGTTAATGTAAATTAACTAGGCTTTAATTTTGTAGTCAACCTTTGTATTGAATAGTCTTTAGTAATATGTTAATGCAATTTACATTAACATATTACTAAAGGTTATTCAATACAAAGGTAGACTAAATGTTTGCTTTGGAGATTTCTTAATCTATATAATAGTTTAAACGGTCCTGCTAACCGGTGCCCTCGGGCACGGGTTAAGCATAGTATAAAAGAGAATTATTAGCATAAAAGGAAACTGTTTTTGACTTTATTATAAATTAATTACACAGTTTCAATGCATTAACTATTATATAATTTCCTTTTTCATATCCTTAATCAGTGTCCAGGGGCACCGGTTAGCATTTCCCTAGTTTAAATAGATAAGAGTAAATAGTCAAGTTTAATCTATAAAATTGGATTAGGGATTTCATTAATTAATTAAGGGTCTTGTTAACTTGTGCCCTTAGGGCACAAGATAAGAAACTAAATGTAGAAACTTAACCTTGAAAATTGTGCATTTTAAACCTTAAAATCTTAAAAATTTATCTTTTCAATGTAATATATATTATTTAATTTTATTCTAAGATCTTTATCTTGTACCCTATGTACACAAGTTAACATTTCCCATTAATTAATCATTAACACAGATAGAATATATACTTTCCATGAAATGACGCAAAACTTCCTTAGTACAATTCAGCATTTTATATTTCCACAAATCTAAAACATTTACCTATTGTCACTATATGCACTGTCTGGGACTTCCTTGCGACTGCAAATAAAAAGATAAATGCTTTAAGACTTGCATAGGTTTTTTTTAAAAAAATAATTCATTATTTCAGTTTGGTTTTAATAGTTATCCTCAGATTATAGAAATATATCCAATTTGAGATTGTGCCCAAATCATTTCTATTTGAGAGCTTTAGTGTTGCTCGAGTCCTGAAACACAAGTTCTAATGTGGTTAGCCTGACTAGATCAGCTTAAAAAAATAGTATCGCTTTCATAACATTTCAAAAATCATTTTTTATTATATAATAAACCGTGCATTTTCCAAGAGAGAAACCTGTATCACATTTTGCAGAATGAACTCTATGAGTGCAGTAACACTGGAAAGTGAATATATCATTATCAAAGCCACACCTCCCTCCAGTGCTGTTACAATCATTGCAATCACTAGCAATCCAATTCAACCGAAACCCATTTCTCAGTGACTCTTCAATCCCTCCTTTCACAACACTTTCCACCGTTGCAATTACAACCTCTTCCCTGCAATTCTTCGACACCAAGCTTATATTTTTATCATCACCATACAATGCCACAACCGAACTCATTTTGTTTTCTTCAGAGCAACCAATTGTGTTCCTTTGCAGCTCTCTGGGTAGCTTTGTTGAATCGCATCCGAAGAACAATTTCACTTCACTTTGGTTAGGTGCAAGGTAGAAAATGTTAATGGGAAAAGTGAGGTTTTGGGTTGGTGAAAGACAACCTTTGTTGGTGTCTGGTCTTGAAAACACACCATTGGAAACTCTTAATGAATGGTTTTGATAGAAAATCTCCTCGATTATGTATTCAGTATTAGAAAGATTAAGGATTGGAAAACCAATAGTATTGTTACAAGTGATACCAAAACCAGGGTAGCCACAATAGGATTCTTGTAATCCTTTAATATAGAATGGGTAGCTTATACTTTGGTTGCCACATGCTTTGGCTTCACAATCTACAAATTTTGGGTCTATAGAGCATACAGGAGTTGTGGTAAGAAGAAGATGAAAAAGGGTGATGTATGAATAAATTAAGGGAGAAGAGAAGAGAAAGAAGAAGGGTTGTTTTTGGTTCATTGTGGAGAGATTTGTCTGATTGTAGATGATAGAGTTGGAGAGAGAGATAAGAGAGTTGAGACACCAAATGGGAACCGTAAAGGTTTGACCTGCAACAAGTGGACTATTACATGTTTTTCTCTTCTCATCTTTGAGTATAAAGGAGTTGTCTACTTGTTTTTCTCGGCCCCATAACTTTGAATCAATCTTCAAAAGGAAAATTCTTTGATTAGACTCTTACAAATGGTGGTTGGACTTAATACATTCCCACAAAATCGGCTCGTGAAGTGAGGATTGCCCCCACTTATAAATACATTGTCAGGTCATGTCCTATCCGATGTGAAACTCTTAACACACACCCTCACGACCAGCACTATTGGGCTTGGTTCGTGGACTCAAATGGTGGGTGACCCGATAGCGGAAACCTGATAGCAGGTGGCTCAATGATTTTGGAGAGGCTCTGATACCATCTTAGAAATGGTAGTTGGGTCTAACACAGCCCCACAAAACCGACTTGTGAGGTGAGGATTGCCTCCACTTATAAACACATTATCAGCTTATGTCTTATCCGATGTGGGACTATTAACATAGACCCAAATAAAGAGATACAAATAAAAGAAGTCTTGTTAACAAATGACCTAAAGTCACTTGTTAAGGAAGGCAAAAGTAATAGGTTTGCATGAAATTCAACAATATTTTAACTTTTAAAAAGTCAAACTTATCATTTTTCACTATTTTCCAATGCAATATTTCTATTTGTATCTTCTTAACCAATACTCTGAAGGCACTCTTTAAACATTTCTCGTAAAAGAATATATGTTTGAATGCACTTTTAATCTTCTTATTTTTAGAAGAGAAAAATAATACTCTCTCCATTTTTAAATATAAGTGAAAATGACTTTTTAGGTTCATTCAATGAATGATGTATGTGGTCCATTATGGACCACATACATCATTCATTGAATGAACCTAAAAAGTCAATTTTGCTTATATTTAGAAACGGAGGGAGTATAAAATCGTTTTTTGTTTCTCAAATTCAGTTTGTGAAATTTTTCATCGTTATTCTATTTTCGGATCATTTTTGTTAATGAGACATATTTATTAATGATGTGTCGGCGGTTAGGTGAGGAAAAAAGACATAATAAGCATTGTTTCATTGCTCCATCAAAAAAAAACATCATTTCATCATAAATAAATGTCATATCAGTAAAAAAAAATTGTCCAACACCGGAATATGAATAGCAAATTCAAGAAGAAGAAAAAATGAAATTAGAAAAAAAAAATTGATTTTTTAAAAGAGTAGTGATATATGTACAATCATTTGAGACAGCTTTGATGACAACTTTTATTTCTCTCTTTTCATTGGTCCAAAACAATAGAGAGAGAAAAAGGAAGAGAGGGAATAAGAATGTAATGTGAGTATCAGAGAGAAAGTTGTCAAAAGGTTGTAATAAAGTGGTTGTACAATTATCATTTCTCTTATTAAAATGATAGACCACAAATGCATTTAAGTCAAAAGTATATGTATGCACGGACACACTATTCCTCTCGGGAGGTGTTTTGACCGAGAGACTTAGGAATTGAGTGGTATTAAGTTTTTTTTTTTTTTTTGAGAAGTGGTATTAAGTATTAACAACCTAGGTTTTGGTAAAAAGAACAACAACAAAAAATTGTTGATAAGCTAACCGATAACAGTTGAGTTTATAGCTAAAAAATTGATAAACTAACTGGTTGAGTTTATAGTATTTAGTTAAATTAATTGTTGAATTATTGTTGAATTAGCTAATAAATATGAAATGACGTAAAAGTGTTTTTTTAATTAATATTTAATAAAAAATGACAAGGTATACATTATAAACTAGTAAAAAAAAGTTTATAAACTTGTGAGAAACATTGTTATCAAGCAAATATGTTTTAATCATTTGACCTTATAAGTTATATATCATAAGCTCCAAATTTTGTCTTGTCAAATGGGCCAAACTTTTTTTCTTTTTTATAAATAAGTGGGGAGTTGCGAGTTTAAACTCACACCCCTGCAAATAGATGGTCATCAACTAAGTTATGATCGTGGAACAAACAAGATCTAACTTTAGTTGTTTAAAAAAATAAATCACTTGACATATGACATTTACTTACGTAAATGTATTTAAAAAAATAGTTAATTTGGTGATAACAATCAATTTGTTGTTTTTTAAAACTACTCTTATAGTTCTTGATACTTTTTTATTTCTACTATGTATATTTAATTATTTATGTACATTTAATTATTTATGTACGAAGTTTTCATCAATATTAAGATTAATTAATATAATATATGTTAGAAAACAAATGAGTAAATGATTAGTATAAACTTCTGACCACTTATTTATCGGAGATACATTTGTTATCTTTAGATCAATCTATTTATTTTTTTGAATAAATCTTTAGATCAATCTTTGTTACTTGTTAGTTTAATTATTGACTTTTTGATTGCAACAAATAACTTGACTTTTTGCTTTTTTAAAAGAACTATTGACTTTTTGTTTGAAATCTTTATGTCAATCTTATGAGAGAGACGTAGAGAAATTATTTTTTCTATGTTTAAAATGAATTAAAAAGTATTTTTTTGTCAAGTAGAGCTCACACAATTAAATGTGGAAAAGTGGGATGTTCGGGGTTCGAACCTTGATTCCTGCATAAAATATGCATTGTCCCTACCAACTGAGTTAAGCTCATGGAGAATTAAAAAGTATTTTTATAAAGAAGAAAAATAAATCTCAAAATAAATCTTATATTTAGAAATCTAATGGAGTAATTAAGACAGATATAAAAAAAATACAAATAAAACAGGTGATGTGCTGGGAAAAAATAAAAGTAAACAAAATATATATAAAAGGGGGTTGAAACTTGAAAGAGACTTTCGTAATTTACTAGTGATTTTTTAAATTTTTAATAAAAGAACAAGCTGAAAATTTTGACCAACTTGCAAAGTTCTGTCTGACCTTCAAACTACAAATGAGTAGGTACTTCTTATCTGTCTAACTATTTTTTACAGTTCGAAAATGTCCTTTTCTTTTAAGATAGAATGTCCTAATTGTTAGCTAGTTGTGTTTTGTTTGTTAGTCGTCGTGAAAGTAATTTGCTTCTGTATTTTTAAAATGAGTAAGGTGTAAAAGATAGTTAAAACTTAAAAGTAAGAAAGATTATTTGGTTTTTTTTTTTTTTTTTTAAGATGAAATTGAAAACTAGCATGACATAGTGCATCCTTAGCTAAAGTATAGGCAACACCATTGGTTTATCTTCGAATGAACTTTACATCAGAGTTCGTTAATTCGGTCATCAACAAGTGTCTACAATCATGAATTATGACCATAAAATCAG
>Ga0315913_1002578_pt1 | contig 21400 bp, 10 predicted proteins | sample MpolsnodulesMG_FD_207736 | JGI IMG/M metagenome (GOLD analysis project Ga0315913, IMG submission 207736) | Medicago polymorpha root nodule microbial communities from Los Angeles, California, United States - small nodules | ecosystem: Host-associated > Plants > Roots > Nodule | place: USA... | reverse complement strand
GACACAATACCAGCATAACATTGCAAAAAAATTATAAAAATCAAAATAAAAAGATGTGTAAGACGAGTCAAAATAATAGTGCATTTTACGTGTTATCAATCCCTCAAAATCCAAAATTCCATTGTTTAGAGTAATTTTTAATTTTTTTAAAATTTTTCATATTCTCAAAAAAAAAATTATATTAGGTTTATTTGATTTTTCGAATTTTCTGGTGGTATTTTTATATATATTTTTAATTTTATTTAATAGGTTTTATCAATTTTTTACAATGTTTTTTGGTAGCTTTTAAAAGCAAAATTCGCAACTGATAAAATGAAAGGAGATTCTGATTATTGCTTATATAAATAGATATTTTGGATTATATAATTCAAACTATATTTTTTTTATTCGAATTATATAATCCGAACAACAATTCAGATGGTTCTCCATTGTTTGGTTTATTTGAAAAGAAATAAATGCTAGAACCTTCAATAATATAGAAGAGTTCATTCACCACTTACTTGACAAAATTAAGGCACGTGTTAAAGGTGAAACACGTCAACTTTGGTTTTGATTATCATATGTGGTGGCCCAATCCTCTATTATGTTTGTATTTGTAACTTTTTCTTAGCTTTGTTTTTTTCTTTTTTAACCGATATTTGATGTAATTTTACTTTTCTCTTTTCTTCTCTCTTGCAATCCTTGTGCAGGTAAAGTAAAGTTAGTTGATGATAAAATTCTATTCCAGGTTTAAAAAAAAAACAATTAATGAATCCAAACGTGGTTTAAAATTGATCTCATAGAATTTGACATAGTTCAAATTGTATAATCTAAAACGTATACGGTTCTTAAATACTTATTCGAATTTTATGCATCATACTAATAAAACACAATTTTTTGTTGTTGAGGTAGAGCGTATGTGGTTTATTGGAAAAATTTGTGGTCTTATACGTTTTGTTAGCGTTCAACTTTTATGACCCAAAAAAATTAAAAAAAACGTCTGATAGTATAATTTGAACGGAGGTAAAATAAAAAATTTAGACGGTGCGTGTAAAGCAAGAGGGGTGCAATAAGAAATTCTAAAAGTTAAATTAATTTAGAAATTTCATTGGAGCATGGTAGTACACTTTCGTTAGTGGGCTTTCTATTTCGTCTAAGGTATTGTTTGGCCAGACTTTTTTACGGTCTAAAAACTACTTTAAAACTAAGTTAAAATAAAGTTCTTTGAGAAAGAAGGTAAATCTGTTTGGTTTCTTTATTTTTTAGTTTTAAAGTTAAAAGTTGTTTGACAAAATATTATACAAAACTTTGAATTTATTATTTTTTAGTGGTGTTCGGGGTTCGAACCCCGGACCTTGTATATATTTAAGCATTGTCCCTATCAAACTGAGGAGAAAACTTTGAATTTATTATAAACATAATAAATAAATAAATAAATAATTAAAATATTTTTTGAAGGGAAAAAATGTTTAAAATATAAAAGATGTTTTTTTTACAAATACTATATTTACTCAATGACGTTTATTTTGTGTAACATGAATACAAATTTGTATCATCATATAAAGGAATTTTTTTTGTGGTGGTCGGAGTTTGAACCGTCCCTACCAACCGAGCTAAGATCACGATGACATATAAAGGACCTGTTAAATATTTGTTGTTACTAACTTTTTTTGTTGTTTACAAATTTTTTAATTACAGCAAAAATCAAAATTTGACTTTATGTTCAATGCGTTTTAGAAAATTCAAATTTTGAAATACCAACAAAAAAAAATCTAGTGCAATTTTTTTGAACTAGCCATTGTTAAACCTGGTAACACTCATTTGACGGTGTCGGTGGCTACTTTTACAAATTCAATATTTTTGATTTTTTCAGAATATTTATTATTTCCTCCATATTTTTTGAATTAGTGATTAATCCAGGTTTGGCTGTGGCTAATTGATTTATAAAGAAAATTAATTTTTCAAACTGGAAAGGAAAATATTATTTTACTTTATTTATTTATTTTTGCAAAAATTTGAGTGCAACTAGCACCCTAATCAATGCTTAAAAAAAACACCCTAATCAATATTATTAAAACAAAATAGCATGGAAAATAAAGCTTGGGGGCTACAGAAAACATAAGATAACAAAGAGGGATAACCACAACAATTGTCTCGTTAAAAATCTTACGAGGAAAATCGAAAGAAATAAAATCATAGTGAAAGAAAAAAAGTGTGGTCCAAGTAACGGCTAAAGATATCTAAAGAAGGGAAGCTCATTCTTATGATGGAAAAAGTCATCCCTAATCAGGACGGATCTATGTAGTGCATATTGTGGGCATGTGCCTGCACTATGTTTTGAAGATTTTTTTTTGCAAGGGGTATAATATACTATATGTTAACATTTTGACCAACATGACTCACACTCATCATACAATATAAACTCTACAAATTGCTTATCCAACATGAAATATCTATTCAAAGAAAGAAAAAAAGGTTAAATAATTGTTTAATAACCAGCAATTGTATTACTATCATTCATAACATTTTTTTCGTTATGATGCAAGAGTCTAGTTCCTTCCGCTATACTCCACTACTGTTGCTTAGAGAGTGGTATAAATGAGAAAACCATTTAAAATTCCAAAATACAATTAATTGTAAAAAACAATTATGATGTATTTTATGGCTTGAAAAATATAATGGTCTATATACAGTGCCTCCACTATTTAATTTTTTTTGGATCCGTTCCTGATCCCTAGTACAATGAGGTCCAACCAAATAAAATTATTGCGAAATATATGTTTTGAAATATTTTGACTGCCATCAAGCAACACCTTAAACCAACTAAGATTGTGCTGTCACAAATATTTTACTCAATTATAAAAAATGTGAATCTTCGGGACATAACTCACAACATGCCAATTCTTAATTATTCTTATATACTAATTATAATAGCTTTCACGTTGAGATAATTTAATGGTTATTATATGTATAATACAATGTTTTTTTTATTGAATGTGAGGGGACTTGTACTTTTTATATCATAAATTAAAAATATCAAAATTCATTTCCTAACATAACATGTGATACTGAGATGTTAAAAATACGAGCACGATCTGGTCCAAATTGTAGCCATATTGATCCGAGACTTTAAATGCACATATTTTTTCACTAAAAAAAAAAAAAAAGCACATATTGACCATGACTCCATGAGGTAATTTAGTTCAGTCCTTTATTTATCTTCGTACCAGTATACTATAAACTATTAGAGTGGCTATGATCATTCAATACATCGTGAAATAACACAAGTAAAACTAACAAATGTTAGTTGCTATTTTATTAGGTAACAGCCTAACAGAGTTAGCGCAACCTTTTTAAATTAGAAAGATGGTTTGTTATGTGAATTAGTTCAGGATACAGTTGATACATTTTAATCAGTTTTGCGTATGTACATGTTAACAAATTTTATATATTTATAGGGCATGCTAACTTGTGCTCTTAAGACATATATTAAACAATCTAAAAAGAGCAATTTTATATTAGAAAATATAATATGTCAACTTTTAAGAAGTTGAATTTACGATTTTTTATACATAAATTTCTACGATAAGTTCCATAACATATGTTTATAATACAAACAAATGAACGCATTGGCATGTGCATGCGCATGCATTTCATTTCCATTTTAATGTAATATGAGGTGTGTGTGTGTGGTTGGTTGGTTGGTATTTGCTAATGCTAACTCGTGAACACCTCCTCCTATTGTTGTCTTTTATCTGACATTTCATGTGTCATAATTCGTATCAAATGTTTTGTTTCGGAGTTTGACATGTACAAAAATTATGGTATTTAGCGTTAAAATATTAATGGATGACAAATTGAATTTGATAACTCAAGTCACTGGCGTCTTCAACGCAACAACATCTAGTGAGCAGCCTGGTTTTGTTGCCATTACAAAATCTCATCTTTATCATTATACTATAATTTATCACTAATAATACATGTTAATCATAATTTTCAACGTGAGATGAATTAACCATTTACAAAAGTTTTTAATTTATACTCCATCTATAGTGCACTCCAATTTTTTATATTATTTTTCTCTCTGATTACTGGATCTGACTAAGTCGTATGCTAAAAACTGCCACCGCGCAACAAAAAGACAAACTCCTATAATTGAAGCTTAGTCAATCATTCAATTAAAATATTATAATAAACCATATACGATAGAGTGGCAGATTAACTTGAAATATGTTTGGCCAGCATCGACCGTGGAGATCCTATCCTCTCTAATGATTTTGTATCTTACACACCAAATGGCATTTGGCAACATTCACATTATAATTTTGTCATTTTCAAAAGGGAAATCAATTTCATTAGGTACATGCATGCGTTTGGGAGAGCTTCCCTTCATTACTAGAAGCTTCTCTTTACCCACATACATACAAATATGTACAAAGTGTGTTGTCAATTTTATCCTTCTACATGATACCAACTAATCTCCGCGTAAAACAACCTTATATGACTGATGGCTAATTCTACTATGCATGTGATACAAAAACACACTCCCTCCCTCCCCCATCTTTGTTATAAAGAAAATTTACTTTTTAATTCACCGAATGTATTTAGTCTATAATATAAATTAGATACATTAGCTTTTTTTTTGTGTCATATAGCTTAACGGCTACATTAGCTATTCAATACGTTATAAAAAAATGATTTTTTTTTTCCAGCAACGACAGCTAAATGAAAGTAAGCAAACCAATCCTATTTCATATTTGATTCATTTCTATATATGTATATCAAGTGCCTCAAATAACTTAATTTGAAGCAAGGTAGACAGAAACAGAAAATGGGTGGTTTAGATGGGTATCTTCCAGTAATGGTCATGATAGGATTACAATGTCATTATTCATTGCTAGCCATCTTTACAAGAGCTGCTCTATTAGATGGATTGACTCCCACAGTCTTTGTTGTGTATAGGCAAGGCATAGCCACTTTGGCATTAGCACCTATCATCTTCTCCTCAAATAAGCGGTATATATCATCTCTTAACCAATTACTCTCATTCTTCTTATTCCTACCCTCTCATATATATCATCTATGCTTCTTCTTCTTCTTCTTTTTTTATTGTAGGAGACAATCTTTTAAGGCTTCATTGGGATTAAAGAGTTTCTCTATGATGTTTATGACCTCTCTTATTGGGTATAGTTTGCAAATCACCTTTGATTCTTTTGTTACTTGTGTTATTTATTTTTTTAACAAAATAAATAAATAATTATAATTGCTTATACATGCAGGGTGACAGCAAATCAGAATGCATATTTTAGTGGTTTATTCTATGCTTCTTCTACAGCAGCCACTGCCATGAGTAATTTGATACCTGCATTAACTTTTGTATTTGCAGCAATCTTAGGGTAATTTCTCTACAAAAATTAATACTCCAGTGTTAAAGTAAATTATCTCAGGATTAAACCAATATGCCTAGTTATACTAATATTTGTTTTGTTTACTTAAAATGCAATGAATGACATTTCTGGTGTTTGAATGATTAGATTTGAGAAAATCAATATTCGAAGTTTAAGAAACGTGGCAAAGATATTAGGGACAATTTGTTGTGTCAGTGGAGCCTTAACCATGGCATTTCTGAAAGGAAATAAGCTGTTACACATGGAGTACTTTCTTCCTGATTCCAAACATCTCACTGCAAGTGGAGATGATACTTGGATTTTGGGTTGTCTATTGCTCTTAGCAAGTAGTGTCTTTTGGTCATGTTGGATGATCATGCAGGTAAAAAATTAATAAAACCAGAATTAATAATCTTTTAGGTGACAAGATTATTGTTCATCAATGGACATTTGATTAAACTTTCAAGTTTCAACACAGGTGCCGATTTCTTCGTCTTGCCCGGATCATATATTGTCGACTTTTTGGATGTGTCTCTTCGCTACAATACAGTCAGCTATATTTGCACTGATCAAAGAGGAGAATCTGCAAGTATGGACATTGAATTCACCTTTACAAATTTCATGCAGTTTATATGCAGTAAGTCTCTAACAGGTCCCTCAGAAACATTTCAATTTGTATCATCTACTGCAATATTGTGTAATACTGATACTGTTAGAAATCGGTATTTTTTGTGATATAGGGAATCGGAATTGCCGCTAGCTTCTTCATTCAGTCCTGGTGCATATCAGGAAGAGGTCCCCTGTATTGTGTAATGTTCAACCCTCTAGCAACTGTCATCACAGCCTTGGTATCTGCTATATTCCTACAAGAAGAGTTATACATTGGAAGGTAATATACTATTCTTAATTTTAAAAATTAAATAAGACACCGTCATGAGAAATACTCCTAAATCTAACTTTGATGGTACCTGTATAGTTGTATGGTTAGTATTTTATACATATAATAACTGTATTATTGTGTATGGCCTACTCACTCACATGCATCATCCATTTCAGTTTGGTAGGAGCTTTTGGAGTGATCAGTGGTTTGTATATTGTGCTATGGGGAAAAGCCAAAGACTTTGATGAGACTAAACAAGAGCTACCACAATCACAAATGCAGGATGATGAAATAAGTAATAGGATAGATTTGGAAGAACCCCTTCTTACAGATAAGTCGGAATATGTAGCAGAGAGCAAGATGGAGCCCTAATGACTAAACTAAGTAATAGGATAGTTTTGGTGAAACTTGATCACTCTCAATTTGAAGAAACGAAAACAGGATCAAGTAGCATCTTAAAGAACATAGCATTAATTAGTTTCTTTCACCAAAACATCTAATGAAAAGAATGCGAAATTTCCCAAATTTCTAACCAAGTCCATTATTCCGCTCGTGCAAGTAAAATTAGTTATGTTGCATTCGCATTTCCATGTAATTTTTTGGTGAATTGCTTCTGCTAGATAGTCAATCATATTTTCATTTAATTTCTGGTCTTTGATAAGAAATTGAGAGATATTCTTAACAACAATTGTGGACACCCTTAAGTGTTATGAGACACAACAATTGTTGAATGGCTCAACAAGATGTTCTCGAGTCTTTTACCTCCAGAAACTTGAAGGGGATGCTCCAGAGCTCCTTCAGAAGGATAGGACATAATGCCAAGCCTCCACAAGACCATAACAGTTATAGATATAGCTTCATTTCAGATTTCAAACCTTCCTAGTCCCTAGTAGCCATATTACGCAAAATCAGTACAAACATACGAGCCTTTATGCATCAGAAGTGTTGCTTCTTTTTCTAACTTTAGGACATATATAAGCCAAAACCATACCAAACTTCCTCTACAAACTTGTACAGTAAGCCACATGACCAGTCAACCTATTCCACACCAATTACACGCACAAGGCATTGTTATAAGTGTGCACTCTTTTGAATCCTAATCAACCTTGCAACTTAGGCTTCAACATTTGTTTAAAAACTTTCTCACAAAAGTAGAAATAGGACCATCAAATTAAAAAAATTCAACAATATTAAAGAACATAGCATTATGTCCTATTTTAAAACCTGTTGGAGGATCCCAAGTGAAAGGTTCTGTTATCTGCCGGCAACGCACTGCCGTCTTGGAGCTGTCCCCTATCACTTTCAAGTTTCACCCAACAGCAACTTGTCAAATTTTCTGCCTTGGACCACTGATCCTTTTATTTCTAAGGTGCTCTTGAAATTTATCATGTGGAACAAAAAACATAAATATCTTATACTTCAAAGTATGTAGAACCTGTTCAATTTTAACATCTCAAGTCTTTTAAAATCATTATAGGCACACATAATGATTTAGTGTATGTTTGGATATGAGTTTTCCCACTGCCACCACATAGTGTAATGCCATTTCAACATGGAAGCAACAAAGTATAGCTTCCAATCAACACGCGTCTACCGTGCTCTCACTGTCAGATCAAACATATGCTTAGATGACTAAAACAATCCTAAAATCCAACAAGGCAAGCCAAAACTAAAACTAAAACAAAAAACAAGTGCATACAAAAATCGAGCAAGTTCATAACTGCCACTTAAAAGCCTCAAAGGATAATAAGGCAGAAAAAAAGAGAAATGATAGCCTCAACAAGTAATATTCTCACACCCTCACATAATGCTAAAACATGTGAGGAGGACCACCTCAATACTAGGCATACGAAATTATATCCTCAGCAATCAGAGTCCGTCTAAATCTAAAAGGAGAATATTTTTCAACCCCTTAAGAAAGTTTCATGCACACACACAACACTAAAGTCATAGAGTAAGGAATGAACACACACAACACTAAATTTGGAAATAGGTATATAACATAGAAAACAAAGAAATAGAAGCTAATGTAAAATTGTAGACTACAAAAGAGAAACTGGATAATTTGGCAAAGTGCACCACTAAAAGTATAACTTAGTCTTGACATTCTCCTGTATTTTTTTTGAAAACTTTCCCTTCATGTGAGCACCAATTTTCATCCATTTTTTGAAGTCAATATCTAACAGCAACAAGTATCTAAATAACCGAATATTATTCTTAGACAATGAAGCCCGGATATGAGATACGATACAGATACGATACTGCACCGATACGCCGATACGAAAAAATTTAAAAAATCAAGATACGATACGGCTGGGATACGTTAATAAATTGTACAATATAATTATAACCATTTTTTTTAATATGCAAATATATTAACAAACAAAAGAAACCAGTCATATCTCTCAAAAAAAATCAGTCATAGGCTCGAAGCACATCAACGTAAATATAAATAATATTGACGATTAAGAGAGTGATGATTAGTCAATTACATACACAATATATCTCAAAAAGAGCATCATCAGTGTTATACTATATCCAAAAGGAACATTGTTAGTACTATACTATATCGATCCAAAAAAGAAGCACTATATCCAAAAATGAACACATCAGTACTCAAGAGTTAAGTTATTTTATTTTATTTTTTTTGAAAACTCGGTATCCAATCCAAGAGTTAAGTTATTTTAATTAACATTAATTGGGAAATATCGGGGTAGGTATCGAAGCAGGATAATTATCGGATACTCTCCTGATACGTATTGGGAAGTATCGGATAATTATTTTTTTAAAAAAAATAAAATTTAATCTTTGGATACTCTCCTGATACGTATCGGGAAGTATCAGATAATTATTTTTTTAAAAAATAAAATTTAATCTTCAGATACTCTCCGTATCAGGCAGGTATCGGTGTAAGATACGCAGGGGATACGGTACGTTATCCATTTTAAAGTATCGGGGTTTCACAACTCTTAAATGATACATGATATATTGAATATCAATAATTGGATACAAACATTGATACATTTTTTTAGAAGAATCTAAACAACACCATGAATCACGGCAACAACATTTTCAACTATATGGGGTAGCACTTGGATGACATTGTGGTTGGTGACATTGTGACATTGGCTAACCGTAACGTCACAAGTGTCTATCTTCTTTCTTTTTCATAATATTTTTTTGTTTCTTTTTACACTTGTGACATTGTGGTTGGTCAATGTCATCAATGTCACCAACCACAATGTCACCCAAGTATTATCCCTCCTCCTGCTCCTTCTTCTTCTTCTTCTTCTTCTTCGAAGAGATCATAATCTCATCGTATTGATTCTTTCGTTGATGACGTGGAAATGTTTAGAGAAGAATGATCTTGTTGTTGGGTCAGTGAGGGGAGCTCCGGGGACCATCCACATCGAGGCTAGAACAACCACACTAGCAGACACCATACTCTTACCCAAAACTTTAAGGCAATGAGTCCTCTTACTTATAAGGTGTTCAACCTTTACTCTTTTATCCAATGTGGGACATATAACTCACACTTGTACACAACAACACTCACCCTCAAGAGTAAGCATCTATTCATCATGCTCTCCCTTCAAGCGGAAGCTCTTACTTTGCTTGTATCGTTGTTCCTGCACAAGGAGCCACTTGCTGCTTGTACCGTGTTGCTGCCTCGGTCGCACCCTTCCTCGAACTGGGGCTCTGAAGGGAGCTTGGGGGATCATCCACATCGAGGCTAGAACAACCACATAAACAAGAGAGACACCACACTCTTACCCAAAACTTTAAGACAATGGGTTTATGAGTCTTCTTACTTATAAGGTGTTCAACCCTTACTCTTTTATCTGATGTGGGATATATAACTCACATTTGTACACAATAGCACTTGTGAGGGTTTACAAGACCTTTTTGGGGAAACCTTCTTTGAGGTTAGAATAAGGTACAAAAGCTCTTCCTTTTGATTGAAGACTTTGGGGTGTGGGATTTTGTATGTGTAATCTAGGGTGTTCAAACTCAAACGAATTCAAATTGATAAAGAAATAAAAAAAATAAAGGCATATTTGTATAAGAATATATTTAATGTGTGAAAATTCTTGACAACATTTACTTACCAACAAATCGAATTTTAATTACTATAGTTTTTTTCTCCAAAACCACGGTGACAAAAAAAAAAGGCTTTTGTAAAAACCGATGGGATCGGTTTTAAATTGACTTTGAAACAATGAATCAAATCATACATATATTTTAATACTTATTTTTTTATAAGCATGATGCATTCAATTAATATACTATTAGTTGTTTTTTAATATTTTTAATACTACTTACTAATTTAATTTAATAAATTTTGTGTGTTATAATTGCATAATATTACTTTAGTTGCCGGTGTGACTCCACCAAAACGACATCTTCTCTATCTAATCACATATCGAAAAAAGGATGAGAAATACACTAAAACACATAATTAATAAAGACTTCACGTCCGATTTTTAATAGACATCATAGTTTTAAAACTCGGCTCGGTCATCGACTCGACAGAGGTACTGGGTCACTGGATCAATGGTCGAACCACTGAGTCATTGGTCGAACCGCATAACTGAACCGGAATCACTCGGATTACTCGGTTAGATGACTCGGTCTTAGATTAAATTTATATAGTTATTTAACCGGATTAAATTGGATTGAATCGGATTGACTCGGTCACTTTAAAAACTAAAATAATGACACCTGTAAAATAAAAAAATCTATCCAACAATAATAATTTCATTGGCTAATTATTATAAATTTAATCGGATTGAATCGGATTAAATTTATATAATTATTATTGTCATTAGCAACAGCCAACAGTAATAATTTAAAAAAAAACATGAAAACAGAAGAGTGAATGGAGGGAGTGAGGTTTTGGAGTCTTTCTACCTTTTTTTGACCTTTCTAATTCCAGTTTTTTCTTTTTTTTTAATTGAAAAATTCAAAATGACGTCGTTTTTGTAAAGCTAAAAGCAAAAAAATAAAATAAAATTGGAGAACCGGTCTGACCCACAACTCGGCCGAGTCACCGGTTTTTACCGGTTTTGACCGGTTCCTGCCGAGTTAACTGCATGACCGATCCAAATGTTGGCTCGAACCGCTTGGTCTTCAAATATGTGTTTTCAATTGATTAGTTTGATTCCTTCAAAAAAAAAATTAATTAGTTTGATCTATAAAATAACTAATAAAATACACACATACTCAAAACAATTATATTATTTTTTAGTTCATTCTACCCACCGGTTCATGGTCCGGCCGGTCCAAACCGAGTTTTAAAACTATGATCGACATTGTCCAGGATTTGATTTCCCTCCAACCTCTATCTTTAATGAAGTCAAAGATAGTTTTCTTGCTTGCTTCTACCCACCATGGATGGGTGGGTGACCAAGATAGTAAATAATCTAAATTTCTACTGCAAAAATGTAAAAATCAAACGACTTCTGAAAATTAATTGATTATAATCTAAATTAAAAGTAAACACTTGTGTGGAAAAGTAAATAGTAAATAACTAAAGAAACAAAAACTACACACGCACAGGTAAATACTAGTAGAAATGTTTAGTTGGACACAACCCTAAATCAAAAGTTTTTAGACACACTCATATGAATAATAAAATTTAAAAATAAAATAAAATTAGTCACATCATTTAATATCATTTATCTTTTAAATTTTATCAATCATGCATTATTTAATATCATTTATCTTTTAAATTTTATTAATCATGTATGTATGACCAAATAAATTTTATTTGGATTTGTGCCTATGCAAAACTTGCTCTAAACACTAGTGTGCAATAGTACATAATAAATAATTAAATGAAACAGAAACTGCACACATGCACTAGTTTACTACTTTACAAAGACAATCGCAGTGTGCTATTCCTAAGTCAGAAATATGATTAGAAGTATATGATGAGAGTTGAAACCCTTCATTATAATTCATTATTTAAAAACAAAAATAACTTTTGATTGTAATCTAAATTAAATAACTTAATATTTATTCATTTTCAAGGAATAACTTAATAGCGATATTGATTTAGAATTTTTTAATTTTCAGTTCTTTATATGTCCCTTCGCTTGAAGTAATCCTACTCATTTAAAAATTTAACTATGTGCTAATTGATCTTTCATAAAAAATAAATATTTCAAAAAATATCTTTGAGGATACTTCTTGCTGAGATATATTACAAAATAAAATTTCAATAAACTGAATATTATTCTAAAAATAATAAGATTAAATCAAATATAGTAAAGTTAGTTGAAAATTACATATATTTTAACTTATAAGATTATTTTTTTTGAAAGAACTTATAAGATGTTGTTTATAAGGATTGGAACAATTCCTCAAACAAAAAAGAATTGGAACAAGAGTTCTTATCTAAAAAATGGATTGGGACAAGAGTGGAGGGAAGCGTACTCAGCCATGAAATTAACATTTGATAACGTAGGGTTGTGTTAAACCAACAATATTGTATCTATCCTCAGCCACATTACCAACCAGATAGGAAAATGTGGAAAATTGCGTGCTGAAGTCGACCAAGGCAAACTAGTCAAGTTTCACTCATCATTGGACGGACAATATAACCTCTTGCATCAATAATTCATATTATTACCAAATCTGAAAATGACACTCTGGCTTTCTCCACCAATACACATGTTCAACTACATTGAAGAGAGAGGATATTCTCTTTTTTGGTCATGTGGAATCCAATGGCAGATAAAACTCACGTTCCATCTTTGTCTTGAATATTCAGCTCTAGGCTATTTGGTTTTATGTTTGGAAGGTAATCATGGAAATATTTTACTTGCTATCCCGAGTGATGGATTGATAACGAAGAAAATGAAGAAGTTTGCGGATGATTTTTGTTGATATGGAAAAGTTGTATATATGTCCGACTAGATGTAAGACAAAATACGTGCTATGTAAGTTAAACAAATGGAAAAGGTTAGATTAGATGTAAAAGTTGAAAATGGAGTACAATACCCCGAATTACTCGGTTTATAAATTTATTTTGGGTGCATAAAAATGATGAAGAAATTAAAGGAAAAATCCGGTGTTTGTAATGGAGGACCCTGGGTGTTTTGTAAGATAGATAGTAAAACTCAAGCTATAGGAGATTTTCTATACTACAGTGGTAAAGTGTCAACTTAAAGTACCAACTATCTAGTTGTACTAATAGCTTGCTTTAAGGGAAGCCTAACAGTGGTAAAATGTCAACATTAACAGATGTTAGACTAACATTAACAGAAATGAGATAGCACCTATTGTATTGAACATTGTTAATCTCAATTAAGATGGTAAATTCATAAGAAAGAGGTAAATTGTTAGAGGCAAACAGCATAAAAACTAAAGGAGAAAATATAAGATAGAGTTAAATTGTTTGGGTAGAGATATGATTCATGTTGGAAAATTATGATTATGACATCATTTAATTTGTGTAACTTACTCCTCCTAGTGGAATAAGGCTTAGTTGTTGTCGTTTAATTTCCCGCAGTAGGCAATATAAGGTGTGGGAACAGAAGGGAAGTCAGTGTGGTCAAACTAAGTCATGTCTAAGTAAAAGATAGATGACAATTGGAAACGGTAAAGAAAAGAAAGATAGATGACAATAGGAAACTGTAAGGTAAAATTGAGCCATTTAAACAGCAGAGTCAAACTGTACTGAAAACAGTATGAAATCCATGACATAAAGTAAAAACCATAAAGTAAAAGCAAATGGCCTAAATCATCTACACGCTAATGATACTAGTATCTCTTCCAACCGTCCCTCCTGTTATTCCTGAATGCACAGCAACCAATCGAGTACACAATGATTAGGAAAATCAGGAATATGATGTTGACAACAGCCACCCTCTTCCAATTAGTCTTGAGGTTATCCAGTAAGCCAGCCTTGCAAGATTTGCAATCGAAGCACAGAACTTTTGGATCATTAGTCCAAGCATCACAGTCAGTGTTGGTATAAGTACCACCTGCGGGCATTGTCCAGTTTGTTGGGTTCTGATAAACAAAACCGCAATCGTTTGAAGGCTTACAACATCCAGACTGCATACAACATAACAAAAAAAAATGGAATTCCATAAGTCCAAATATTTACAAACTAGAAGCCGACAGAAATACATCAAACATTTTAGAATCAATTTTCTGAAATCAAGGAATTGCATTTGTAGTTTACGGAATGAATTCCATTCCTAGCCAAAAATTACTGGAAAGAAAATGCAGAACCTCTGCCTTAAGCACATGGTAATGAAGTTTAAGCCATTGAAACTTAAATTGATCGTGTGAATCTGTGTTTATCACTCTTCTCATGAAGAAGAGAGACACAAATTTATACTATGTGCTATTTTAATATGAGAGAATCTAAATTCACATGCCAGCAATCAAAATACAATATGTGAATGTCAAAATTTCTTTCCATGTACAAGTTGAACATAAAAAAAAAACATAGAACTCAAAACAGGAAACACCGTAAAGAAATAAGTAATTAACATGACATAACACTCTACACTCTAAGGACCAGTATGTGTCACAGAAATTCAATTGTAAGTTGTCCTATCAAGTTAAGCAGTCAGTGCACTCAGTTGTGTACGAGAATAATCTCATGCAAGAAGATTCTTATATGTTAATGTTCTTGAAGGAAGAATATTAAATTTTGAAGGAAGAATATTGCAAAGCAAAGAGAATTCAAGTTTGGAAAAGCGATCAACTTTTAGCCTAGCAGCACTAGCATACAGAAAAGGGGCAAAAACTAAACAAAAAAAGGATGCAAAAAAGTTCTACAAAAGATTCATTGGAAAAAAGCAAATAAAATAAGAACACTTTTCAGATAAAAAGCAATCTCAGTTTAGAAGTCCACTTTTCAGAAAGAAACCTTGACAAAATCAGAAAAAAGTTATAAAATATTATCCTTTAAATTTAATTTATTTAATCCTATACAAACACAAGAATGCATTAAAAGTGCACACTTTTCAGCAAGAAACCATGACAACCCAGAATATCTAATTTAAAGGTCCACTTTTCAGAAACAGTGGCAAAATCAGAAGAAAAAAAGTTATAAAATTATCTTTTCTATTCAACACTAAAAGTACAATTTTATTATTATACCGTCTGCAACATAAATTTTCACATTCCTTTAAAACCCAAAAAGACAAATAAATAAATAAAGATTTCTATTTGTAATAAATCAGGACAAGTTAAATACAACTTTTTTCAAACCCTAATTTTTTTAGGATGAAAACGATCAATCATACACAAAATTTCAACCCCAAATATAAATCACAAGCAAGTTAAATTTTTTGATGATAACCCAGAAAAGCAATCAACATCAAGAACATAAAACCAGAAACATAAATCACATGCAAGTTCGAATTTTGATAATAACCTAGCAAATAAAACAACGTCAAGAACAAAACTAACCTGAAGAGCATTCAAATGCTGGAGGTAGAATTTATCAGCAGTATCATTGAGAAATTGGGAATGAAAGTCAGTGCAAAGTTTTCCAGATTGCAAACAGCTCTTAATCCTCTTCCAATTACCATTATCATTAACCCTTTTCTGCAACCAATTAGAATAATCACCAAGCCTATACTCTTTGTAACCCTTATTGGAAAGGGATTCACCAGCACCTTTGTTAGTAACAACAAAAGCAAAGATGGTGAAAACGAATAGAACAACGATGAGCAAGAACATGAAAAAGAGATAGAACCATAGAAGCCATGTAACACGGCAACAACCACCAATGAAACCCAATAGAGAAACGATTAAGAGAAAAACACCGAGGATGATGATGGGTTTTTCAAGAAACCTTTCGCATTCTGAAGTGGCTTGTTTGTGGAGCCAAACGCCGGTTAAAAGGATTGGAATTGAGAGAAGTAAGGTTAGGAAATTGAGAATTCCGATCAAGTTGTTACTGATCTTCATGATGAAAATTGATTGAAAAACAGAGAGAAATGTGATTGAATGATGAGAAATTGAGAATAATGAAAGGGTTTTGAGGATTTTATAGGCAATGTGGTTTGAGTGTTGAGAAAGACAGCTAAGAGGTAAGTTAAAACGGAAATTTAATCAATTTAATTTCACACGCTAAATATCAATTACTTGAAGGAATTCTTTGTAGTATCTGTTTTCAGATAAACATAAAATAAATAATATATCAATGCAATGCATTAAATTAATAAAATAAATAAATCAGCATTATAATTCATTTATCCCCTAAAAATAAAAATAAAATTTATGTATGCAATTTCATTTGTGATTCAAAATTTGATTTGATCCGGACAATTTTAACAAAACGACATTATTTATGCCAATATTTTTAACAAATTGTGATTTTTTTTATCAATTGCTAAAATTTCATTTTTTTAAATAGATAAAAAGAATGTTGAGGGTTCAAACTCAGATCTTGAATATAATAATGTATTGTTTCTATCGACTGAGCTATGCTTACAAGACCAATTTGCGGTTTTATTTGAAACAATTTGATTTTGAAACCATGTTTATATTTTCATAAACAAAAAGTTATTAAAACCATTCAAACCCGTATTAATTTCACATGCTAATTATCCATTAATACCTTTTTCAAAAACAAAAGCGGAATAACACCATTCCTTCCTTAAAAAAAAAATACTAAAAAAAATACCAGAATTAATTCACAGGCTTACTACACAAAGAGATGATGATTCAGCCTTTACGCGCTTCTTGTTGTTTTCTTAATGACGACGCAATATCTTCTCTTAATTTCCTTTCTTTGTTGAGAAAAAAATGATTCAGAATTCTTTTCTTGTAAAGACTTTGCTATTTTTAAATTTCCTTAATGCATGCGCTAATTTAAAATTGTTTTATTTCTTTTATAAAAAGAAATAGAGGGAAATTTCAGTAAACATGACTCAATTTGTATAGATATTGTGATTTATATGCAAAGTCGATGTTCGAATCCAAATTCTTTCGCTTTTTCATTTAGATGTGAATTTTTAATCACCATGTTATCCAAAAAAAATAGTATTTAGAATGAGGGAACGATACCCCAGGATGTGGCTCTAACTCAGGACCTCTTGAATTTAAGGTTACCACTAGACAAAATATGAATACATAAACACAAAAGCAACTTTTATCAAATTTATGTTGTTTGGAAAGTTTAAGTTAAAATTGATTTTTTTTTTCTTCATAGATTGACAAAATAATAAATAACTATGTGAATCACACACAAGTTTTTTTTTATTTTTAGGGAAGAATCTTATAATTTTTATCAATTGAGAGTTGTAAACAAATCAAAATTGATTTTAAAGGTATGATTATCAAAATGTGTTATTTTAAATTAATTCTTTAATAAAAAAATTAAGGGGTATTCCACTTTCTTTAACGGAGTTGTGCTTGATTTTTTTTCCCTGCTCTAAATTTTGCTTATTAAAATTTGTTAAGATTTGTTCATTATTTATATTTTATACCAAAAAATATGAGTTTTTGTTTTGTTTATATCTCATTTCGGATTGAGTTTTTTTTTTTTATCAAACAATCCAATCAATAAATTTATTTATACATAAAATTTTCATTTTTTTTTGACATAAATAAACTTTTCATTCTTGCCTAAAAGAAGGTAAACTATTTATACAAAAATGTTCATAGAAAATAATTTATTTAAAATATTTTTACACGAAAATATTTATGTAATGAATTTATAGAGAAAGATTTCTGACGAAAACTTTTTACTGAAAAATATTTATACACAAAGCCTTTAAAATAAAGATTTATACAACAACATAATATAAGCTTTTTTTATAATACTCAACTACCACCTTTATTGTTTGAAAAAAAAAGAAGCTACCACCTTTATCGATAAAATAATATAAGTTGGGACTATGAAGAAATATGGTTTCGTTAGACATTAAAATATTAGAATGTTTCCCTTCCTTTATTTCCAATACTCTACGTGTATGATTGGTTGAAGGACATGTTGTCGCGCTCTCGGTTGTTTAGGTGTAAGGTTGATCTGTCTGGATGTAAGGTTGATCATCAAAGTTTTCTTCTCTCTAGAGAAAACACAAACCTTACCCCAACCTCCTTCCCCCTCCATCTTCTTGTATCAAATGTTTGTTTTAATAGATTAACATGTGCAATAAACTTCAATTTTAATGTAAACATACTATGAAAGTATTTATATTTATATATTAATAAAATGAGAATTTATATCATCATGTTTGTCTCTTTACTTTTCTGTCTTTATATTTATTTATTTATTTGTCATTTTCAGTTATGACATCTTAATAATATATGTCACGATTGTTCTGAAAATCTGGATAATAAAAGGTTTCGGATTATAAAATTCAAAAATTCCTATAATGTTGTTCGGAGTATATAATTCGGATAAAAGACATTTTAGGGAAAAATAGAACGCACAAGAAACAACTATGATGAGAAAAGTTATAGTAGAAAAATAATGGTGTTCTATTTCTTTTTCTTTTTAATTACAAAGAGGCTTAAGCCCAGGATGATGTTACAGTTTCTAAGCATAAGGAACTTGCAAGGGGAAAAAGTCAAGGAGGAAACAGATCTTCAAAGCCAATAATACTCAAGGAATCAAGAATAGAGGTGTCAAATGGGCTGGCTCGGCCCGGGTCTAAGAGGTCCGACTACATAAATGGGCCAGCCCGGCCCGACTCAATTATAATTGGGCCACATTCTAAAGCCCGACATGTGCGGGCCATGGGCCAGCCCGACATGTGCGGGCCATGGGCCAGCCCGACCCGTTTATTTTTTTTCTTTTAAAATTTATTCACCTTTTTAATATATTTTATATATATTAGTCACTCACCACTATTTTTTCCTAAAATATGATTGGATGAACATAAAAGTGTAAGTAATTTTTACATTAACATTGAAAATTAATGAAACTCTATATTATTCATTCAATTAAATCAAATTAATAGTTTATAAACTTTAAAATTTTAAAACTTTAAGCTAAATTCATTCATTTTTATTAAGTTTATTTATTTAAATATTATTTTATTGATAAATTTTAAAATAGTTGATAAAAAATTTCAAAAACATACATTTTTTAACAAAAAAATCAAATTAAATGGTAATAATGGGCCGGCCCAAAGCCCGATTGGCCAGCCCGGCCCGGCCCAATTTTTATATGGGTCAAATGGGCTTGGACCAAAAAAGCCCGAGTGTATTTTTGGGCTAGTTTTTTTAGGCCCGACCCAAAAATATGGGCTTTTGGCCCGGCTCGTTAGCCCGGCCCATTTTTGACAGCTCTAATCAAGAATGTGAGTTTTCCTAAGACAATTACGAAAGCACAATATTGCCCGCCAAATTAAACGCAATCTACATCTTCTGGGTCTAAACGTAGAGTTTACAGTGGTTAACCGATTATAACCATGGTGATGTTTCCCTCAAAAAAAAAAAAAAAAACCATGGTGAAGTTGGATTATACATAGATACATACTTATATATATATAAAAAAAAATAGAGCGGTTTAGACTATTTTTTCTCTTTTCAATTGTATTCTTAAGTAAATTTGATCAGAATTGATATTTTGGTGGTGTCGTTCAAAAAGATAATAATTTATATTATATTTGTTATACTTTTTGATAGATACTTAGTAAGTGTACTAACTTATATCGAAGTAATAAAATTTATAAGATTCATATCCATAGGGACTGTTTCAACTTCTACTCGGTAGTAACATTATTATTAAGGATGTTTGTAAAATGGAGGGTGCACTGAGGCAATTGGTTTGATTTGCAAAATAAAATAAAATGGTTAAGGAAAAATTGGTTTAAGAAATAATATGGAGAGATGACTAGGTCATTCGATTCATCTGCTCATCGCTCATTAGCAACTTGTTTCTTAAGTCTACGAATGCTATAAAGTTTACGATAAATTAACAAAATAGCTTAGGTCAATCCCTTGATCCTAAGCCCTCTTTTCAGAATATAATTCCCCGATCCCTCATGTGAATCTATAATCATCAAAGGTTTTAAGTCCGTTAATTCAATTATCACAACCTAACAACGCTCCATCCCTAGATTGTCCGTTAGATTGAACAGTATAGATATTTCCGAGTTACACGCTAGTGTCAATAGTCATGTAAACTCTTGAATCAATTATATTAGGTCAGAATCATAAAAGCATTACGAACGATTTACACTGAATAAACTAGAATGGCATTCATAAAGATTAAGAGTTACAGGTTACATAAACATGAGTTAGAACAGAATCATCTCTTGACCTAATCATAAAAGATCTAGCTACCCATGGCTAAAGCACAAATAACTAATGTAAAAGAAGGATTCATTACATGAAATTGGTAACCGGATATGAGTTTTGATGGTCTCTCACCGTCTCTCCAGATCTCCAGCTCCAAAAGTCAGTTTCTTTCTCCAAAATTTCCAACCTTTCATTCGGAAAACAACTTCCCTTTTATAGGAAAATTCCCAGAAATGCTAAAAGCGTACTCCGATGCTGTAAATCGGAGCACGATGGCTTCACTTAATTCAGATCACAACTGGCGCGTCTGCTAAATCGGAGCCCGATTTTATCCCATCAGAGCACGATTTTTTACGAGACAAAATGTCTCAACGTTGCAGGAAAATCGTAGCTCAATGCTTAAAATTGGAGCACGATTTCTTCTTTGCTTGCCAAAATCAAATGTGTCATTTGTATCTTCTAACTCATGCAAAATCACCTGAACTCAGCTTAAAAGTACATAAAAACTATAACAAAAGTGTTATATGACCTAGTGTCATCACTTTTTTTAAAGATATTATAATTTGTTACAATATAAAAGTACAAAAACATATATTATCTATACTTATAATTTTATTTAAAATCAATATAATTTTGATCAAAATTCCATAAAAACTACAATTTATAATTTATATGCATTAGCACAATAAAAATATTGACAGACGTGTATGAAGTGTCCGTCTAAATGATAGTATATATAATTTGATAAAGTCGTTTGCACCAAAAACATAGCAATCTTTTTCGTATAAAAGTATAGATATTTGGTAAAATAGGTTTTTTAATTAATAAAATAAAGAAATATTAAATTTTAATTAAAATATATTTTTTGGCAAAAAAATAAAGTCGTTTATATTAATGGTAAAATTAAAAAGGATAAAACTTCATTATT